>Ga0206813_1054_pt1 | contig 28643 bp, 21 predicted proteins | sample Alteio_BWOrgCont_92_FD_152856 | JGI IMG/M metagenome (GOLD analysis project Ga0206813, IMG submission 152856) | Enriched cells from forest soil in Barre Woods Harvard Forest LTER site, Petersham, Massachusetts, United States -... | ecosystem: Environmental > Terrestrial > Soil > Temperate forest >...
ATATTGTCGCCTAGATAGATTGCGTTGTTGGGATCGCGGCCGTTCAGGATTTGCAGCAGGCCTTCGGGATCGGGCTTTGGATTCTTTACGTTTTCTACCGTGACGATTCTTTTGAAGTACGGGCGGAGATTATTGCGGTCCAGCGTGTAGTCGAGCTCGTGGCGGATTCTCCCGGTGAAAATGGCGAGTTCAGAATTTTTGCCGAGGCGCTTGAGGGTGGGCTTCGGCAGCAGCCAGCGCTCGCGCCTCACGTTGCCCGAATTGCCGTTACCCCAATAGATTTCCTGGAATTTCCGCTTTATTTCATCGTAAGAATTATCGAAGCCCAGCGATTGAATCCAGGTGTGGGAGAGTTTCCAGTCGTCATTAAAGCCACCGCGATTTTTCCACGCGTGAATCTCGGCGGAGGTAACGCGCTTGCGCGTGAAGTGGTGCAGCGTCTCGATCAATGTGCGGTGAAAGGAGCCACGCACGTCAACAAGCACGCCATCAACATCAAAAATAATAATCGGTGGCGCAAATTTCTTCATTTAGGAGCCTTCGTAGCGCTGGCGTCCCGCCGGCTCTTACGAGCACAATCTTGGACGAGGGCTGAAATCACGGGCGGATTGCAACAGCCAAATCGTGGCATTAATTTTGATTTTGCGCCGAGTTACAGTTCGAGATATTGCGCAAGTTCGGATCGTAAGAGCCGGCGGGACGCCAGCGCTACAAAGTCAGGAATGCGATTCCTCAGAGCCATCCGTCAAATTTTCGGATTCCGCCGCTGCATCTACTGATTCTGAATTTTCCGATTCCTCGGCTTCGGCAGCCTGTCCTTCGGGAGTGTCGGATTCCGGCTCCAAAGAATCAGAAGTCCAGGCCTCGCCCGGCGCGAAGGAGGCTGCTACGCCGCGGATATCTGGCTCCGGAGCGGGAGCCTCGTCTTCTGTCGGGCGTGCTTTTTGCGTTGATGCTGCGGCCCCGGCGGCCACCGGCTCGCTGGCGGATTTCGCCAACGCTTGGCGGCGCATTCCCAGAACCGATGCGATCAGCTCAATGATCTTTTTTGCGCCGCTGCCATCCGGATCTTTCTCCGGATTGTAGGCGGCGATATCGATAGCCACTAAGCGCGGCTCAACTAGGAAGACTTCGAGAGCCTGGCGCACTTCGTCGAGCGTCAGGCCGCCGGAACCGGAATAATTCGTCGCGCCGAAATTTTCGATCACGTCGACATCAAAATGCACGATGAATTCATTGCGCGCCGCATGCACGCGATCCAGCGCAGTGCGCGCCGCAGCAGCCGCTCCCTGGCGGCGAATATCGGCAGCCGAAAAAACGCGAATCGGCGCACGGCGCAGAAATTCCTCTTCGGGAGGATCGAGGCGATCAACGCCAAACAGCGCAATATCCGGATCGCGCACCAAGGGCGGCTCAGGCCAGAATCGCACCAACTCCGCAGCCCCTCGTCCGGTGAGATGCGCCACCACCATGCCATCGACGCAGCCGGACGGCGTAGTCGCCGGAACATTCAAGTCCGCGTCGCGATCCATGTAAATCATGCTGACATTGTGGAAGTAGCGCCGCACTCCGGCCACGGTAGCCAGCGCCGTGGTGCAATCGCCGCTCAAAATCACCGGCAGCGCTCCGGACTTCACTGCAATTTCCACGCGCGGGCGCAGCGCCTCGAGCGATTTCACCACGCGGGGAAGATTTCTGGCCCGCGGGCTTTCTTCATCAGGCTGGGAAAGTTGGACGGGATCGTCGCCGTGATCGATCACTTCAAATCCAGCGGCGCGCAATTGCTCGCTCAGGCCGGCGGAACGAAGTGCTTCGGGTGCGCGCTCATGTCCGGGAGATAGTGCAGCGGCGCTGGTGGGCGCTCCCAGCAGGGCAATTTTGTCCGGTTGGCGAGTGACCTTAACGGCCACGTGGAGGCTCTCCTGGACTCTAAACTGCCAGCTCGTCGGCAGTTTCGCGCGCGATCGGGGCGTTTCTCCTGCGCGCTACAGCTCAACACTCGGCGCTCGCGAGCGACCGATTTAGCGGGCCGTTCCCTGCCGCACTGTCAGCTCCGGCGGCAAGGTAAAACGAACATCTTCGCGAATCAGATCCAGATCGCGCTGATTCGTATATCCAAGGCTGGCCAAACGCTGGCTCACCTGCTCGACCAGAACTTCGGGAGCCGACGCGCCTGCGGTCAGGCCAACATCGCCGTGCCCTTCCAGCCATTCGGGTTGGATGTCGTTGGCGTCTTCGATCAGGCGCGCGGCAACTCCGGCGCGCTTGGCAACTTCTACCAGGCGATTCGAATTCGAGCTATTGGCCGAGCCGACCACCAGAATCAGGCCGACTTCGCGAGTGAGGGCTTCAACCGCCTCCTGCCGATTCTGCGTGGCATAGCAAATATCATCAGAAGCAGGCCCGGCAATCGACGGAAACCGCTCGCGCAGCCGCGCCACAATTTCCTGCGTGTCGTAAAGCGAAAGCGTAGTCTGCGTCAAAAATGCAAGCCGCTCGGGATCGGGTACATCAAGGACGTCAACTTCTTCGACGCTCCCAACAACGAGGGTTTGCTCAGGCGCCTCGCCCGAGGTACCGACAATTTCCTGGTGATCCTTATGCCCGATCAGGATGAGCGTGCGGCCTTCGCGCGCAAATTTCAGCGCCTCAAGATGGACTTTGGTGACCAGCGGGCAGGTAGCATCGATAACGCGAAGCTGCCGTTCCTTAGCCTCATCGCGCACCCGCGGCGGCACGCCATGCGCGCTAAAAACCAGCACCGCCCCCACAGGCACTTCTTCGATCGATTCGACGAAAATCGCCCCGCGACGCCGCAGCTGGTCAACTACATAGCGATTGTGCACAATCTCATGATGAACGTAGACCGGCGCGCCATAAGCCTCCAGCGCCAACTCGACGATATCCACAGCGCGCACCACCCCAGCGCAAAAGCCGCGCGGGCGTACCCGTACCAAGGTCTTAGCCCCGTTCGTAGTCCCATGAATTTGCGTCAAAGCCAACTCTAACCCCCTGAAACTAATATCTTAACTGATGATGCCGATTCCTGCCACCGCGTTTTCCATGCCGCCGCACACCAGTGGCAAGGGTAAGCGGCCGCGTTTGCCTTCAGATCGAATCCAAGACTGCGATTCCCTCCGGGTACTCCTCGAGGTTGTCGCTTAGCCACACCTGGCCGGCTCGCAGCCTGTGGAAGCGGACAGTCGCTCCTCGACCATCGAAACTTACAATGACAGCAAACTGACCCGCAAAACCATCCGCGAGAGCCGAACGAAGTCGCCGTGCAAGCTCCAGCGCCTCAGGCAACGAATTGATATGCACATGATTGATGAAGCACTCGATACCGGTTTCATCTCCCAAGTCCGCCATACGAGTCCACGCAAGGTTGTGGGCCTGCGACTTAAGCAGCACACATCCTCGTTCCTCAACGAAGCCTCCTGCGAAGAGACGCTCCGTTTCAGCGGAGAGAACGGGCTCATGGGGCCGCAAGTCCGTCAACAGACCGTTCATTTTTTGATTAGCTCTCATCTAGCCAGCTCAGATGTTTTCCCATGTTCATCGTGCCATACTTTGGGACGCCAGCGGTATAACAGCAACAGCGGAGATAAACATGCGATTGGCTGGAAAAGTTGCGATTGTCACTGGGAGCGGACGCGGGATTGGGCGGGCTATCGCGCGGCGGTTTGCTGAAGAGGGAGCCTCGGTTCTCGTAACGGCGCGGACAGAATCCGAAATATGCGCAGTGGCCGAGGAGATCGCGCGAGCCGGCGGCCAAGCCGCGCACATCGCCGCGGATGTTTCCACCGAACGCGGATGCGAAGCGATCGTCCGCGAAGCACGCGGGAAATTGGGCGACGTACACATACTAGTGAACAACGCCGGGATCTACGGTCCGGTGAAAGCGCTCGAAGAAATTTCGCCTGCGGAATGGGATGAAGTCGTCGCCGCGAATCTGCGTTCAGCATTTCTAATGTCGCGATTGGTGCTGCCGGATATGTACGCGCGCGGCTCCGGCGCGATTCTGAATATTTCGAGTATCGCCGCGAAAGCAGCCTTCGGCCTAAATGGGCCATACGCCGCATCGAAAGCCGGCATGAACGGTTTAACCCGCACTCTCGCCGGAGAAGCAGCCCGAAAAGGCGTGCGCGTAAACGGCATCAGCCCAGGCCCAGTCCCAGAAACCATCATGTCGCAGGAATTGGGGCGCGCGCTGGTGAAACGCTTCGACGCCGATCCGGACACGCTCTACAAGCAGATGCTTGAGGGGATATTACAAGGACGGCCGCAGACGGCGGGAGAGATCGCCGCTGCGGCCGTTTTTCTCGTTTCCGAAGAGTCGACTGCAATTACTGGGCAGATTCTGAACGTGGATGGCGGAATGTCTTTCTACTGATCTCTTCCAGCGCGCTCAACCCTTGACGGGTGGCATGTGCCAGCGCACGGGTGCGAGATTCCGCCCAACTAAAACCACGCTCACCGACTTGGCCAATCACATAAATTCCCAGGCCGATGATGAACAGAACTGCGAATGCTGCTCCGAACAGGAGTTCTGCCGCCAGCAGCTCCCGCACGAAGTACAACTGAAAAACGAAGGTGATGCCCAGCGCCCACCAAAGAGCGCGCGTCAGCTTCTGTTGCTTAACAGGGTCATTTGTGAACAGTTCCGAAATGCGATTCATAATTCCTTTCCTTTTCTCACTTACTTAGATGCACGCGCAGGCCCAAAAGACCCATGCGCAAACTGTTGTAAATACAAGGGACTTAGGCAGCGATCTCTTTATTCCTAGAGATTTCTAACGAAAGAGATTGCCGGCGAAGGATATGCGGATGCCGCTCAGAGGGTTTAGTACGAAAGTTGTAGGACTTCGCTAACGGAACGAAGTGCAGCGTTTGCGAACGCAAGCGCCCTTCGTAGGGCCCGCGCTTTATGCCGGGCCTCTTCAGGCAACACGTAAGCGACAGCCGGTAACGCGTAGATTATGCGAATGTGCGGCGAACCGAATTGCGGCAACGCCCGATATCAAAAATTCAACCGAGAATTCAAACAAAATGGCTTTGATCCGCGAATTTGGGGGCGGCGAAAAACGTGGATGTGGCGCGATCGTGCACGAAGAGGCCCGGCATAAAGCACGGGCCCTACGAAGAAAAGGCAGATCGCTTTAGCGGCCTTCGAATGGATACCTGTCTTGCGCTAGCACCGCGTCGGAAACGCGGCGGCGTAGCGCGATTATGTCGACTGGCTCGTGCTTTGAGAAGCGCTTGAGGACCGCGAGTTGTGTGCGCAGCATGTCGCCTTCCAGCGTGGCAACCAGTGCGGTGCGCGCTTCTTTCTCGACGCGATCGCTGGCGCCGTAAATAAACGCGCGAGTTGCGTCGGCCATCACTGACGTCGCGGCCTCCCCGCGAGCCGCCGCAGCCTTCTGCGTCCGCCGCAGCACGGATTCCATGCCGTAAATTTCCATCACCACGTTCGATAGCGACGCGACGATTTCCTGTTCTTCGGAGAGCTTCTCTCGGAATTTCTGCACTGCGGTCCCGGCCGCCAGCAGGAAAGTCTTCTTCGCTTGCGCCAGGGCGCGCTCTTCTTCGGCGAATGCCCCAGCCGGCGCTTCTTCCATCGACGGCCCGGCTAGGACTTCATCCGCTAGCTTCATGGCCGCCTGAATGATCGGCAGAGTGCCGCTCATGGCGCGGCGCATGAGCATCTGGATGATGAGCATGCGATTGATTTCGTTGGTGCCTTCGAAGATGCGATTGATGCGGCTATCGCGGTAGGCGCGTGCCACGGGATAATCTTCGTGGAATCCGTAGCCGCCGAAAATCTGCACCGCTTCGTCTACGCAGAAATCGAGCATTTCGCTTCCATAAACTTTGCTGATGGAACTTTCGATGGCGTATTCCTCGAGCACTTGCATGGCTTGCTGCGTTTTATCTTTGCCGGATTCCTGCGCGGCGACGGCCTGCTCCACCATTCCAGCCGAGCGGTAAATCATCGACTCGACCGCGAAAATCCGAATAGCAATTTCGGCCAGCTTGCCGCGAATCAACCCAAATTCGCGCAACTGCTTACCGAAAGCAGTACGTTCCTTCGAATATTTCGAAGAGGCTTCGAGAATCTTTTTTGCGCCGCCAACGCAATGCGCGCCCAGAGAAAAGCGCCCGACATTGAGCGTATTGAAGGCGACGATGTGTCCGCGGCCCGCTTCGTGCAGCAGATTTTCTTTCGGCACCGGGCAATTCTCGAAAAAGATCGGCACGGTCGAGCTGCCCTTGATGCCCATTTTCTTTTCTTCGGCGCCGACGGTGAAGCCGGGATAGCCTTTTTCGACGATGAAGCAGGAGAATTTCTCGCCGTCGATTTTGGCGAAGACGATGAAGACGTCTGCGAATCCGCCATTGGTGATCCACATCTTCTGCCCATTCAGGATGTAGTTCTTCCCATCGGGCGAAAGGACTGCGCGGGTGCGCGCGGCGAGAGCGTCGGAGCCCGCTTGCGGCTCGGAGAGGCAGTAGCACGAAAGCAATTCGCCGGTGGCAATCTTTGGCAAATATTTTTTCTTTTGCTCTTCGGTACCGAAATAAACGATGGGAATCGTGCCGATGCCGGCGTGGCCGCCGTGCGAAACAGCGAACGAGCCATAGCCCGATACTTTTTCCGCTAGCACCGTGGCGGAAACTTTATCGAGGCCCGCGCCGCCGTACGCTTCTGGAATCGCGCCGCCGAGGATGCCGATTTCGCCGGCCTTCTTCAGGATGTCGGCCATCAAGTTGTCTTTGTGCAGCTCTAGCTCGGGAACTACCGGCATCACTTCCTTGGTGACGAATTCTTCGGCGGTCTGGCCGATGAGGCGCTGATCGTCGGTGAGATCGGCGGGGGTGAAGACGTCATCCGGGGTGCACGGCGTGATTAGGAAGCTGCCGCCGCGCAACAGATTTTGAGAAACAGTGGAAGTGGCCATCGTTGGTGCTCCTTCGGAAACTTGAGGCTCCGCTGCCGTATTCGAAGTTTGCGGTGAACAGATTCTACAGTGAAGCGCCGTCGCGGGCAATTGGCCGCGCGGACAGTGCAAACCTTTACGGCAAAAGCCTCACCTCTGAAGAGGTGAGCTATATTGGGCTCATGGTGGCTTCTTTTTCCTAGGACCTCCCTAATAGCATGTTTTGGATTGCGGCGGCGGTTAGGGTGGTTATGGGTGGGGCTTCGAAAACGGTCACTTTTTCCCGATTAGAAATGGGTCCGGGTGTTTGTTTTGTTGGAGTTACGTCGATTTCTAATCGTTTTGCTTCCCGATTAGAATTTGGTTCATGGCTGGTGGCGTTTGTTTGTTTTGTTGGAGTTACGTGGGGGGTGGGTTCGGTGGGTTGGATTGGTGCTCGATTAGGATTTGGGGCGGCGGTTATTGTATGGTGCTCGATGATTACTTTCTTTTGGGGCACGACGTAGCGGCCGTCCTGGTCGAAGCGGCAGGAGATTTCTATGGCGCGGATTACGGCGTTGCCGCTGGGTCTGCATTCGCCGGCATGTTCGATGATGCGATCTAGGGCGTGGCGGATATGGGAGCGGCGGAGGTTCCAGAGGCCGCGGGCGTGGGCATGGCGGTAGAGGGCGGAGAGGCTGGGTAGATCGAAGTCGCGGACGATGTGCTCGGTGGGGGCCCAGTGGAGGAAGGCGGTGTCGATGTCTTCGCGATCGGGGTGGTTGCAGATGGTGCATTTGCGGGAGTGGCGGTCTTCGGTTGGGGTGGATGCGGCCTCTGATTCCAGTTCTGTATGCATTGGCTTTTCCTTTGGCTCCCTGTGATGTTTCTCGGCGGCTCTGCGGAGTGCGCCGAAGATAGGATGGGGTTAGATATCTAGTTCGTCAACTATAAAGTGATGAGGAATGGGGGGAATTGGGGGGTTTTTGTGATTTAGTTGGGAAAGGCGCTGGAAAGTAGGTCGTGGGCTTCCTGTTTGGTTACCTTTTGTTACATGTTGGTTGAGGAGTGACATTATTTGGCTAGTGGGGGTGGGCGAACGCGGAAAATGCTGGATCGCGTCACGGCTGCGCGAGTAGGCCAGATTTTTCGTGGTCGGTACTCGGGCGGGCGAGGCAAGCAAGCCAGCGCCCCTACGCGGAGAAGTTCAACGGCTTCGGAGGAAGTCAAAAGACCATTTCAAATTTCAGATTTGAAATTTCAGATTGAAGAAACTGCAAATTCGAATTCAACTTCCAATGCGAATACAAAGACCAGTGCAAATGCGGACTCCTTACCCCTAGAGGGGATTCGGGATGACAATGTTTCGACTTTTTCCGCGGCGTGTAAAGTCGGGGGCGTTTGGCGGGATTTTCGGCACGACTAAAGTCGTGCCCTGACAAACCACTTGCGGCCGGGCCTCGCTGCCGGGACATTTCAACTAGGAGACGACTCGAATGCGCAAACTGACTCGCGTGATTTTCGGCTTGGCAATGCTTGCCGGATTATTCGTCGCTGGAGTTTCTCGTGGCGACGGTCAGGCGCCCGCCGTGAAAACCGCGGAGCTGGCGCCTGAAATGCAGAAACTTGGTTTCCTTGTGGGCGATTGGCATTACATCAATAAATTTGAGAAGAGCAAGATGATGCCTGACGGCGGGGCGAGTGAGGGAACTTACCGTGCCACGATTGGACCGGGCGGCCACTCGATTTTGACTGACTTTGAGGAAACTACTGGGCCGATGGCTGGGGCGGCTGGGCATGAAGTATTTACTTGGGACGCGGCTAAGAGTGCTTTTGTGGGTTATGCGTTTTCTTCGGATGGTGCTGGATGTTTCACCCGCACGGGATCCTTGGAAAAGGATCAGTTGGTTTTTACGCGGGAGATGAATGCTGGGGGGAAGACTGTGCGGATGCGGTTTGTTTATACCGAGGCTAAAACCGACGCGATTACGATCGAGGTTTATATGTCGAGGGGTGATGCGCCGTTGGCTTTGGCGTTTACCACTCGGGCTAAGAAAATTTAGGTGCGGGGCGACTGAGCCTTTAGCAAAGTGCAGCGATACCGCTACGGGGCCGAAAGGCGGGAGGGGCTGAAGACCCTCGCCTACGAATACGAAGAGAAACCCTTACGCTACTCGCTCTAGGATTCCTGCGGCGCCCATGCCTCCGCCTACGCACATTGTTACTATGCCGTAGCGCTCGTTGCGGCGTTCCAATTCCCGCAAGATTGACGCGGTTAGTTTTGCGCCGGTGCAGCCTAGTGGGTGGCCTAGGGCGATGGCGCCGCCGTTGGGATTTACGCGATTGGGATCTATGCCTGCCATTTTGATTACCGCTAGCGCTTGTGCTGCGAATGCTTCGTTTAGTTCGAATACATCGATATCTTCTAGGCGGAGGCCGGCTAGCTTTAGGGCTTTCGGAATTGCGTAGGCGGGGCCGATGCCCATTTCTTCGGGCGGGACGCCGGCGGTGGCGAAGGCTAGAAATTTCGCCATTGGCTCGATTTTTAGTTCGCGGGCGCGTTCGGCGCTCATCACTACGGCGGCGGCTGCGCCGTCGCTGGTCTGCGAGCTGTTGCCTGCTGTTACCGTGCCGCGGGCGTGGAATGCGGGCTTCAATTTTGCGAGGGCTTCCATCGACGTGTCGGCGCGCGGGCCTTCGTCGGTGTCGTAGATGAGCTTGGTCGTTTTCGGCTTGTTGCCGTTGTTCGGCGGAATTTCGGTTAGGCTCACTTCTACCGGCACGATTTCGTCTTTGAATTTTCCGGCGGCGATGGCGGCGATGGCGTTTTTGTGGCTGCGCAGGGAAAATTCATCGGCTTGTTCGCGGGTGATGCCGTATTTCTTTGCCAAATTTTCCGCGGTCAGGCCCATGCCTAGATAGACATCCGGATAGTGATCCATCAGCCAGGGATTTGGGGAAACTTTATTGCCGCCCATGGGAATCAGGCTCATGGATTCGGTGCCGCCGGCGACGATTACGTGGGCTTGGCCGGACATGATGCGTTCGGCGGCTAGGGCGATGGCCTGGAGACCTGAAGAGCAGAAACGATTGATGGTCATTGCGGAAGTTTCTACCGGTAGGCCGGCGCGTAGGGAGGCGATGCGGGCTACGTTCATGCCGGATTCGGCTTCGGGAGTGGCGCAGCCGAGGATTACATCTTCGATTTCTTTTACGTCGAGGCCTTTGGCGCGGGCGATGGCTTCTTTGATGCTGGCGGCGGCTAGATCGTCGGGGCGGCTGGTGCGTAGAGTGCCTTTGGGGGCTTTGCCTACTGCTGTGCGCACTGAGCTTACGATTACGGCTTCACGCATGATTCACCTTCCTGATGGGATGCTGGAGGTATTGGATGCTGTATGGCATCAAAAAGCAACAGCGGTTTTAAACGTACGGCCGGCGTCTCTGCCGGCTCTTTCGACGGACGGCGTGAGCCAAGGCCTGGATCACGGACTGAGCGAAACATTAAATAAGTGGCAGTAGTTGGCTTCTCGGTCCGATCGTGACTGTTGCCCATGGTGAAAAAGGTGGTCGTAAGAGCCGGCAGGGACGCCGGCGGTACGAAAGAAACACCTCAGAATCTCAGGCGCACGGCGAATTGGATTACGCGGGGGCCGCCACCGCCTAGGCCGGGATTGCCTTGGGCTACATCTGGAGTGGCGGAGATTACGCCGTCGGGGCCGAAGCCTGGGGTGACTACGTTATTGGGTAACGCGAAATTTGGATGATTGAAAATATTGAAAAGTTCGGCGCGGAATTGTACGGCGACTGACTCGGTGATTTTCGTGTCTTTGGTGACCGAGAAATCTACGTTCCAGAATCCGGGGCCGTAGATTTGATCGCGGCCTAGCGTGCCGAATTCGCCGGCTGGCTCGGCGAAGGCATTGGGATTCAGATAGCCGGTTGACGGCGTCCAGTTCGGCAGGATTGGATTCACGCCCGGAACTACGTCGGGGCGCAGGTGGCCGTTGATTCCGAATTCGTCGTCGATGATGGGGATCGGGCGGCCGGATTGAATCGTGACGATGGTATTGAGCGCCCAGCCTTCGGCGAGGCGCTTCGGCAGGCTGCCCCATGCTGGGACGGAATAATTTAGCGCGCCGGTGAAGCGATGCTTGGTGTCGAAAGTTGACGGGCCTTTTTCTGCGCGCAGATCATCGGAATTTTGCGGGAAGGCGGCGGTGGCGAAATTGAAATCGATGCCGTCGGAGGCGTCGTCGATTGACTTCGAGAAAACGTAGCCGTAGAAGCCGGAGAGGCCGTGGAAATTTCGGAGCCTGCCGTTAAGTTGCAGGGCGTGGTAGGTGGAGCTGGCGCCGGTGCTGAATTCGTCGATGGTTTCGTAAGTTGGATTGGTGAAATCCTGGTTGATATCGTGGAGCCGCGTGAGGCGCGTGCCTTTGCTTCCTACGTAGCCGATCTGGAAGGAGGCGTGATCGCCGGCTTGTTGCTCGATATTTAGATTCCAACTGCTTACGTAGGGCGTGCGGAGATTTGGATCGACTACGAAAATTTCATAGGGCGGTGGCGCTGTTGTGAAAACTGGGCCGGGTGCTTCGCCGGTGAATGCAGTTTGATTGAACTCCATGGGAAAAACTGGCTTTGGGCCGATCGGATTCGTGGCGATGCCTGCGACGTCGGTGAAATTGGCGATCATTAAATCTTGGGGAATGTAATCGTAGTAGAGGCCGTAGCCGGCGCGAACCGTGGTGCGCGCGAACGGGCTCCAGGCTACGCCGATGCGCGGGCCGAAATTATTTAGATCGCGTGCGTACGGGTGCGAGAGGCCGCCCGAGCCTACGTTTTGCAGCAGTGAATTGGGGCCGAGGCCGGGGCCGAAATTGTAGAGTAGGCCATCCTTCTCGCTGATGGGGCCAAAATATTCCCAGCGCACGCCGAGATTGAGCGTTAAGTTCGGGCGCACGCGGTAATCGTCCTGCGCGAAGAACGCGGTGCCGTTGTTGTAGGTTGTGCGCTGCGTGTTGCCGGTATTGGCGGTCGTAAAGCAGAAATCGCATTCGGCGTTTCCGAGATAATAGTTGGTCAGCACGTCGATAATCGTTTGATCGAGCGTTGTGTCGTTGTTGCTTGTGGAAAAGCCGATCAGGCCGCGTTCGAGATTGTCATTGAAGGCGCTGACTGCTACGCGGCGGTACTCGCCGCCGAATTTGAATGTGTGGACGCCGTGAATCCAGGTGAAATTGTCGAGGATCTGGTAGCTCTGGCTGGTGCGCGCGCGGGGGACGCTGAACGCGGTGGCGCCTAGATTTTCGATTGCGCCATCGAAGTCGATTTCCGGGAGGCCGGCGTGATTGGTGCCGAAATCTAGACCGGGAATGGTCAAGTTAGCTTTGGCATCGGCTGAGGTGAAGGAATTTGAAAAGCGCGTGTAGCCGAAACGCAGCTCGTTGAGCTTTGACGCGCCGAGCGTGGAGAGCAGGCTCGCCGATAGAACATTTACGCGCGTCGGGGAAATTTGCGCGAACGGCGCTAGACGCGAGCCGCTGCCTTCTCCGCCGAGCGAGCCGAAGGGAAAAGTCTGATTGTCGTTCCCGAAGGCGTAACGCACGGCGAAACTCTCGTTGGCCGAGAATTTGTGATCGAGCTTGACGATCAAGTTGTCGTTATTGTTGACGTCGTTCACCACGCCTGGCAATTCGTTCGTGGTGCTTTGCGGGAACAAGGTGAGGATCGCGTCGAGAGGTGCGGTAACAATCGCCGGATCGATCAGCAGCGCTGCACTGCGCGCCGAGGCGATTTCTGCTTGCGTGGGCACCTGGAAAACGAAGTCGGAGCCGACGCGCTCGCGCTGGCCTTCGTAGGCCGCGAAGAAAAATGTGCGGTCCTTGATGATTGGGCCGCCGATCGATGCACCGAATTGATTGTTGATGAATAGTGTTTGCGGATCGGGCGTGACGTTGAAAAAGTTGCGCGCGTCGAAATAGGAATCGCGATTGTATTCAAAAGCTGATCCGTGAAATTGATTGGTGCCGGATTTGGTTAGGATGTTTACGACCGAGCCGCTATTGCGTCCATATTCCGCGGGAAATTGCGATTGCACATTGAATTCCTGAATCGCGTCGATGGGCAGCAATGTCGCGGGCGCCCCGCTGATGCCCACTTGGTTTAGCGCGGAATTGTTGAACCATGGATCGTTGTTGTCCGTGCCGTCGAGCGTGTAATTATTTGAGCGGTCGCGATTGCCATTGATATTGAATTGTCCGAAGCCTTTTTCGGTGCCGGCGACGCCCGAGCCTTCGACGGTGACGCCGGGCACGAGTGCGACGAGTTTGCCGAAATCGCGGCCATTCAGCGGCAACTCCTCCACCATCTTGTTGTCGACCACCTCGCCGAGCACGTCGCGTTCAGTGTCGATCAGCGGCGCCGTCGCGGGAACTTCGATGTAATCAACGTTGCCAATCTGCAGCGCGATGTCGAGAGTCGTGTCGCGGCCGACTTCCACGATGGCTCTTCGCGGAACCAGTCGAAATCCCGTGGCCTTGGCTTCGACGGAATATTCTCCGGCTTCGAGCTCGGGAATTTGATAGCCGCCATCGCCCGCAGTCGTGACTGTGCGCGAATCGCCATTCGCGATGTTTTTGGCGGTGACGGTCGCGGAAACAACAACTGCTCCGGAAGGATCGGTGACAACTCCGTGGATTGTGCCGCGGTAAGTCTGCGCGGCGGCGCCATTTGCACAGACGAGCAGAACGAATAGCAGCGCACCGAATTTGAGGAATGAACTTACAACCTGCGGGAAATCGAGCGTGCGCGTTCTCATGCGGGCACCTTTATTTTCCTTTTCGCGGAATGATTACGGCAACCGGTGGATCGACATCATAGACTTTCGAAAAATTCCTTTCGTTGACGGCGAATCCTACGCGCCCCCGCGAATCGACGTACAGCAGAGGCTGGCCGACGGGTACATCCATGAAAGTTTTCACGTAGGGCATGGTGTAGGGCTTGCCGGCGATCTTGACGGTGACTTTATCGCCGAGTTCGTAGCCCAGATTTTTGAAATCCTCGCCGCGGACATCGGTAATCAGGCTGCCGAATGGATCATCGAGACCGATTACGTCGCCGGAAATTCCGTTGTCAGTCACCGTAGCCTGGACCGTTTTCAGATGGACCAGTTCCGGAACATCGGGCCCGGCCAATTTCCAATCTTCGCCCGCGACCAGATGCGCGGCGGCCGGGGAAAAAATATCGCGGCCATGAAATGTGGACGAAATTCCTTCGCCGATCATCCACGAACGGTTGGTGATTTCGCGCGCGCCTACGATTCCATCGCGCTCGACCACCGGGGTGATCAATCCGTTGTCCGGCAGCACAAAATATTGGCCCTTCTTCGATTTCACGATTACCGCTTTGCGCGAAGTGCCCACGCCCGGATCGACGACTACCAGGAAAACTGTGCCCGACGGATAGTAAGGCGTGACGCCGGAGAGAAAGCGCGCGCCTTCTTCGATCGAAAAGGGCGTTACCTGATGGGTGATGTCCATGATGCGCACGTCGGGGACAATTTGAATGATGACTGCCTTGCAGATTGCTACCGCATCATTTGCCGTACCGAAATCGGTCATGAATACGAGTACGGGATGAGTTGCGCCGCTTTGCGCTGGAGCTTCCTTGCTGCCGGGCCGCGTGGCGCAGCCCGCCGCTAGTAAAATGCAGGCGCAGAACGCTAAGCTCGCGGCTGCGCGCCATCGTGCGCGTGACGCTAGTGGCCGCTGCCGGTGATGCTCGGTGCTGTTTGTGCAAGGATGCACGCCAACCTTTTCAGGAGTCACGATTCAGATGCCCTCGCGCGGATTTGGATTCGGTTCCTGCCCCAAGAACTTGGCGAAAGTATAGCGAATCGCGGCGGGGGGCGGAAGAAGTCTCTCGGGTGATGGATTTGATTTTGTGATTGGTGCAAGACAAAACGGGGCCGAAAGGCGGGCGGGACTGAAAGGCCCGCCCCTACGACGGCGTACCAAAACGAGGGCCGAAAGGCGGGCGGGACTGGAAGGCCCGCCCCTACGACGGCGTACCAAAAAGAGGGCCGAAAGGCGGGCGGGACTGAAAGGCCCGCCCCTACGAATTATGGACGCTTGCGATATTTTTCGTAGAGTTCGGTGTGGCGATTCTCCAGGCTGACCGGCTGCCCTTTGATGAATAGGTAGCGCACTTGTGTGCGAATTTCTAGCGGATCGCCATCGGTCACGACGATATTGGCCAGCTTTCCGGTTTCGATGGTGCCGAGTTGATCGTCTACGCCTAGCATTTTTGCGGCGTTCACCGTGATTGCGCGGAGGGCTTCGTCGTGCGATAGGCCGTAGGCGACGGCGTTGCCGGCTTGTTGCGAGAGGCGGCGCGAGAACGATGTATCGAAGCTGGCGAAAGCGATTGGGATTCCGGCGGCGGCTAGTTCCGACGGCTGCGTCATCGGCTTATCGTAGGGATAGTCTTCTTCATTCGGCTCGCTCATGATCGGGCCGAGAATTACGGGAATATTTTTCTGCTTGAGCAGATCTTTTACTCGCCACGCTTCGGTGCCGCCGGCCAAAATCATTTTTAAGTTTTGCTTGCTGCAAAATTCGACGGAATTGCGGATGTCGCGGGCTGTTTGCGCCACCACGAGCACCGGAAGCTTTCCTTCCACCACGGGAATCAGCGCCTCGAGTTTCAGATCGCGCTCGAAATTCTGTGTTGAACCCTTCTCGACCGCCTGTGCATAGTGGCGCGCGCGCTCGAGATAATCGCCGAGCGCGTAAACTTTTTTGTCGTACTCGGCTTTCACTTCGGAATAGGGCCGCTCGTTGAAGCTGCCGGTTTCGTAATCGAAATTTCTGCTCTCGATCGACGGCCAGTTCACCACCATCGCCGCCGACGAGCCTAACGTCATTTGCTCATTGGTCCAGCCGGCTAGATTCAGGAGCGAGGCTTGGCCGGCGATGGTAGGAGCGCTGCCGCCGGTATCGAAGCCGCGAACGCCGGGAGTGGCGAGGACTTCGGTGATGCCGCTCGAGCGCGTGACGGCGATATGGGCGCTTTCTGGATTTACCGCGGTCATGGCCACGATATCCGGATTGAAATCGCCGAGCTCGGAAATATCATTCGTCGCGCGTACCGCGCTGATTTCGGTTAGGCCGGTTTGCGTGATGGGATCGAAGAAGCCTGGGTAAACTTCGAGGCCCTTTGCATCGACTACTTTTGCTTCGGCGGGGACGTTGATATTTGAGCCGGTTGCGGCGATTTTGCCGTCGCGGATTAGGACGGTGCCATTTTCGATCGGGGCGCCTGCGAGCGTGAATATTTTCGCGCCTTGAATGGCGTACACGCTCGGTTCGCTATCGGCGCGCGCACTGAGGCCTAAATTTGGCAGCATCGTTATGGCTGGGGTGCTGCTCAGCATCAGCAGAAGAATTAGGGCAGTGAGGCGGGGAGCGCGTGCCAGGGGTGCAGCCGAGCGGTTCGCGGCACGGATGGGGCCGAACGGCGGGCGGGGCTGAAGGCCCGCCCCTACGAGAGTCCAGTTCGCGCGCTTCATCGCACACCTCCTGTACCTTCGCTTGCATTTTTGGGAGGTGTGGCCTTATCTTGCTCGGCTTTTTTCTTGGCTTCGTCGGCTTTTCGTTTTTCTTCGGATTTTTTCTTTTCTTCTTCGCGGGCGTTCTTTTCTTTTTCTAGCAGTGCTTTTTTCTCGGTTTCGAGGGCGGGACGGCCGGCTATATCTCGATCGCGATCGAAATATACGGTGCCGTCGATCAGCGTCTTCTGCGCTACCGCGTAGACGCTCAGCGGATTGTGATTGTAGATGACCAGGTCGGCGTCTTTGCCGACGTCGATCGAGCCTACGCGATTATCGATTCCCAACTGAATTGCGGGATTCAGCGTCACGAGCTTCAGCGCTTCATTTTCGGAAAGCCCGCCATACTTGATCGCTTTCGCCGCTTCTTGATTCAGGTGACGCGCTTCTTCGCTGTCGTCCGAATTTACCGAGACGACTACGCCGCGCTCGGTCATCAGGGCGGAGTTGTAAGGAATCGCGTCGTAGGCTTCCATTTTGTAAGCCCACCAATCGGAAAAAGTGGACGCGCCTACGCCGTATGCCGCGAGCTCCTCGGCGATTTTGTAGCCTTCGAGCACATGCTGGAACGTGCGCACCTTGAATCCAAATTCCTTGGAGACGCGCATCAACATCAAAATTTCATCCGCGCGGTAAGAATGGCAATGGATGTAACGCTTCCCTTCCAGCACTTCGACGAGCGGCTCGAGTTTCAAATTGCGCCGCGGCGGAATTAGATTCGCCTCGCCAGCGGCCTTGCGACGATCGTATTCGTCCCATTGCTTTTTGTATTCCTTGGCCTCGGTGAACGCTTGGCGGATCGTTTCCTCGACGCCCATGCGCGTGTTGGGATAGCGCTGCGGATATCCGGGAGGCGGACGGTAATTCGACCACTTTGGATTTTCGCCGAGCGCGAATTTAATTCCGGGCAGCGCGCCCTCGAATGGCAACTCGCTCGAGGGCTTGCCCCAACGCAACTTGATCACGATCGTTTGCCCGCCGATCGGATTCGCGCTGCCGTGGAGCACATTCGCGACGGTGACGCCGCCGGCCAGATCGTAATAAATCGAAGGGTCCTCGGAATTTAGAACATCGCCGATATTCACCATCGAGGTGACCGCGAGGCTGCCTTCGTTCACGTCGCCGCTGACTGCGATGTGCGAGTGGCAATCGATAATTCCGGGCAAAATATATTCGCCGCTGGCATCGATTACCGTTGCGCCTTCGGGTGCTTTGATGTCGGCGCCCACTTCGGCGATTTTTCCATCGCGAATGAGGATCGAACCGTGTTCGATGTTGCCGTGAGTGATGGTGAGGATGGTGGCGTTTTTGATCAGCGTCACGTTGGGCTTCGCGTCCGCCGCGTTGGCGCGCGCGATGCTCGACGTTCCAGCGGCGATCAGAAGCGTGGCGACTGCTGCGATCCCGATAGCGATCGATTTCCGGTTCATCGGCCCACCTCGGGATCGTCGTTCGATTCTTGCGGCGACTCACCGGGTTTTTCGCCTGGTTTGTGCGGCATTTCGACTTCGTGAATTTCGAAATGGCGGCCGTCCACGAACACGTGCTTTACTTTCGTTTTTTCGGCGAAGAGATCGCCGTCGGCAATTACGAGATTCGCAATTTTTCCTGGCTCGATGCTGCCGAGTCGATCCGAGACGCCGAGAATTTCGGCGGCGTCCAAAGTAAAAGCTCGGAGCGCGGCGTCGGAAGAAAGTCCGGCGGTGGTGGCGCGGCGCACATTCTTCTGAATCTCTTTCGGATCGGCGAGGCCGCCGGATGAAAATGCGAATTTCACTCCCACTTTCGCGAGCGCTGCGGGCGAACCCGGCGCGCGATCGCGGAATCGCAGCTCACGCAGCGAGGGAATATCTTCGGGATCGGGATCTTTCGGGCCTTCCGGCCATTTCAAATTCACGATTACCTGATATTTTTTCGCGGCGATCAGATCGGCAACTTCGTAGCTTTGTTGGCCGCCGTAAAGCACCGCGTGCAAATTCCATTCCTGCGCTAGCCGCATGGCGCGCGGGATTTCCACCAAAGTATTCGCGGGAAAGAGAACCGGTTCCTTGCGATGCAGAATCAGCGTCATGATTTCTTCGGTGCGGTCAACATTGGGGCGCTCGATTCCATTCGGATGCGCGGCGTAAGGTGGCGCGGCTTCGTCGTACCACGCTGTGTCGTCGTTGACCTGGCGCAAATACGAAATCACGCCCATCAGCGAATCCGGAAATCCAAAGGTTTCGGGCCGCAAGCCGATGCGCAGAGCGGCATGCGAGCGGACGATCATTTGGCTTACGCGTTCGTCATTTAGATCGATGAGCGAGCCTTGGCCGGCGATGATGGCTTCTTCCGGAAGAACGAGTGCTGTGGTGAATCCGGCGTCGCGCCAGGATTCGATGCGCTTGTCGGCTGCGTTCAGATCGTCTGAGGCTACGATCCACGGCGATGTGCTCGGGCGATCTTCCGGGCCCGTTGAAATATGTTCTGGAATCGGTGCGGCGCCGCGGCGGCGGCCGCGGCCGCGCGCTTCACCGGCGGGAGCTTCTGGTTTCGTGATTCCGAGATCGTTGCCTGCATCGATCAAGCCGGGATAAACGGTGAGGCCCTTGCCATCGATCACCCAGGCTTCGGCGGGAATTTTCGCGCTGGCGGTGGCGCCGACGGATTGAATTAGGCCATTCGCGATTACCACGGTGCCGGATTCGAGGACTGGACCCGAGACTGGAACGATGCGCGCGTTTGTGATCGCGAAATAGCGCGGCTCGCCGCCCTCGGCACGCAGCCGCGACGCTTGAGACAGCAGCGACGCAGCGATCAAAATGATTGCCGCAAATATCCACGGCGCGTTGCCGGCTGATTTCAATTTCATTCCACACCCCTCGACGGCCCGCGAGACCGACGGCTGGCAGCGAAATTCGCGATGATTACTGGGACGCGCGATGCTAGAGGCAGGTTCCGCAAGTGTCAAGAAGCCTCTGCGCATGCTCGGGAAAATAGACTGGGCGACGGCGGAATTGTGAGCAGGTGGGCGCGAGCGGATACGGGGGTGCGTCCGATCTTAGATTTGGCTCGATCGCGCAGAAAGATGCTCGGCTGAAGGGGTTGCGGAAAAAGAGGCACGGTACGAAATCCGCTTGCATAGGCAAAGGCATCGGAGATTTGAAATTTCAGATTTGAAATTTCAAATCGAAGAAACAACAAATGCGAATGCAAACGCGAGTGCCAATGCAAATTCCAATGCAAATGCAGATCCCTCACCCCTGAAGGGGATTCGGGATGACAGCCGTCAGCTTTTTTCCGCGGCTTGTGAAGCCGACCGCTACGAAGGCCTCGAACTGCTAATTGCGAAGAGGCTTGCCGGTTTTCAGGGTGTGGGCGATGCGCTCTTGGGTCTTGCGTTCGCCGCAGAGGCTTACGAAGGCCTCGCGCTCGAGATCCAGAATGTATTGCTCGGAGACAATTTGTGGAGCGGAGAGCGCGCCGCCGGCGAGCACGTTGGCGAGCTTGCGGCCGACGACCGCGTCGTACTCGCTGATGAATTCGCCGCGCAGCATCATGTGCAACGCGAGCTTCGCGCCGGCTATGAATTGCTCGCCTAGCACGCGAATTTGCGCCGGGGCTGGGGGATGATATTCCGCGCGCACCAGGCCGAGCGCGGTTTCCTTCGCATCAGCGACCAGCCGGTCGCGATTCATGGCGATCAAGTCGCCTCGGCGGAGGAATCCATTGGCGCGGGCTTCTTCCGCGCTGGTGGAAACTTTGGCCATGGCGATTGTTTCGAAAACTGGCTTCAGCGCGTGCATTAAACCGAGCGATTCGCCGCCGGCGGAATTTTCATTTGCGCGGATTAGCATTTCTTTCGTTCCGCCGCCGCCGGGAATCAGACCGACGCCCGTTTCGACCAGGCCCATATACGTTTCTGCGGCGGCATGAATTCTGGCGCCGTGCAGCGGAATTTCGCAGCCACCGCCTAGCGACATCCCATGCGGAGCGACCACTACCGGCCGCGGCGAATATTTAATCGCCATGTTGCAGCGCTGGAATTGGCGGACTGCCATGTGCAGATCGTCCCATTCTTCTTCCTGGGCGCTGATCAGCAACAGCATGATGTTTGCGCCGACCGAAAAATTCGCGGCTTGATTGGCGATCACCATCGCTTCGAAATCCGTTTCGAGGCGCTTCAGGCCGGCATAAATCATCGAAACGATGTCGCCGCCGATGGCATTCATCTTGGCGTGGAATTCGCAGCAAACTACGCCGTCGCCGAGATCGATCAGGCTGGCGCCGGCATTCGTTTGCACGGTTTTCGAGCGGTCTTTTAGCGATTTCAAAATGATGATGCCCGGCGGCTCGGGCGCGGGGTGCATTGAGGCTGTGGAAACATCGAAGTAGCGCAGCTCGCCGTGCGAAGATTCGTAGAAAGATTTCTTGCCGGAGGAGAGCAGCCGATCGACAAGCAGCGGCACAGGCCGTTTTTCGCGCTCGAGCGCCTTGGCCATGTTCTCTACGCCCACCGCATCCCAAATTTCAAACGGGCCAAGCTCCCAGGCGAAGCCCCAGCGCATGGCGCGATCGACATCGATGACGCGATCTGCGATTTCCGGGACGCGCCGCGCCGCGTACGAGCACATCTCGCTCAAGCTGCCCCACAGAAATTGCGCGCCTTTGTCGCCCGGCTTGCCTTCGAGAATCGGCCCGATCAGCGCTTGCAAACGCTCGCGGGTGCCTTCGATTTGTTTCCCGGCATCGATCGAAGCGAAGCGCGCTTTTTGCTTCGGCCGGTATTCCATTTTTTGCCAGTCGAGCGTCTCGATTGCTTTGCTGCCGCCTTTGCGCACCTGCTTATAAAATCCGGAGCCGGTTTTTTCGCCCAGCCAGCCGCGCTTGATCATTTCTTCGATGAGTGGCGGAACTTTGTAGGCTTCGCGCGATTCATCGTGCGCGGCGTTCTCATAAATGTTGCGAATCACGTTCACCAAAATATCGAGCCCCACAATATCTGTGGTCCGGAACGTCGCTGATTTCGGCCAGCCGACAGCTGGACCGGTGCAGGCGTCGACTTCCTCGATGGTCATGCCTAGCTCGGTCATCAGCCGGATTACATTGAGCATCGAGTAGGTGCCAATGCGATTGGCGATGAAGTTCGGCGTGTCCTTGGCTACGACCACGCCTTTACCGAGCCGGTGATCGCAAATTTCATCGAGCGAGCCAATCACATCCGGGCGCGCTTTCGGCCCCGGAATCAATTCGACCAGCTTCATGTAACGCGGCGGATTGAAAAAATGCGTGCCGGCAAAATGCGTTTCGAAATCCGCCGAGCGCCCGTCGGAAACTAAATGAATCGGCAATCCGGAAGTGTTCGTAGAAACAATCGTGCCCGGCTTGCGATGCTGCTCGACGCGCTCAAAAAGCCCGCGTTTGATCTCCAAATTTTCGGCGACCGCCTCGATAATCCAATCCACCTCGCCGCACCAGCCAAGATTGTCTTCAAAATTGCCGATGGTAATGAGCTGCGGCGTCTCCGCAGTAAAAAATGCCGCCGGACGCGCCTTCTTGGCCGCCTCTAGCCCCGCGCGAACGATCCGATTCCTTACCGCCGGCGATTCGAGCGTCAATCCCTTGGCCTTTTCTTCGGCATTCAATTCGCGCGGGGCGATATCCAGCAAGAAACACGGAATTCCGGCATTGGCCAGATGCGCCGCAATGCGCGCGCCCATCGTGCCCGCGCCTAGAACCGCCACTTTTTCGATTCTTCGTGTCACTTTATGCGCTCCGAAAGGTTGGACGTTACGAACCCAGAACTGGAAATCGACGCCGGACCCCAAGCATCGCCGCTTTAGGGTACTCTGTCAAATAGGGTCGCTTGGGAAGATGGGAAACGCGATGAAATGGATTGGTGGAGCGGTGCGCGGCTTGCGGTCCTTCGCCTATGGACCGGGAGACGGCCGTCCGCGCGTGGGTCTGGCCCTCGGCGGAGGATTCGCACGCGGAATCTCGCATATTGGCGTCCTGAAGGTGCTGGAACAGGAAGGCATCCCGGTGGAATTTATCGCCGGAACTAGCGTCGGCGCGCTGATCGCCGCGGGCTATGCCAGCGGCGCCAAGCTCGACATGATGGAAGAGCAAGGTTCCAGCACGCACTTTCGCGATTTCGGACGCTGGACGCTTTCGCGCATGGGCATGGCTTCGAATGAGCGCTTAGAAAATTTCCTACACAAATTCACAACTTCCCGTTTTTTTGAAGAAATGAAAATTCCGTTGAGCATCGTGGCTACCGATTTAATTAAAGGCGAGACCGTCTATTTCACCGATGGCGAAATTGGCCCGGCGTTGCGGGCTTCGTGCGCTTATCCTGGGCTGTTTTTGCCGGTGGAATATCGCGGGCGAATTTTAGTCGACGGATTCCTGACCGAAGCAGTTCCCGCCGAAGCGGTGCGCCAACTGGGAGCAACAGTGATCATCGCGGTGTATCTCGAGCCTGGCGAGCTGAAAGAAAAGCCGCGCAATACCATCGAAGTGATCGGCCGCTCGTTTTCCATCATTCAGGGCACCTACGAGCAACCGTGGCGTTCAATCGCTGACGTAGTCATCGAGCCGGATGTCCGCGACGTCCTCTGGGACGGTTTCGCGCTGACCCCGCGTCTGGTGGCGGCCGGCGCTGCGGCTACGCGCGCTGCGCTTCCGCAAATCAAGGCCGCTATTGAACGCCGCACTGCGCCGTCCGAAATCGGCTCCGCAGAAGAATAAAGGCACCGTCTCCGTAGCGTTGGCGTCTCGCCGGCTCTTGCGAAGGCACAAGCCCGCCGAAGCCTGATCGACCGTCGGCGCGAACAGTAAGAATATATCGAACGATTGTGAAGTGTAGTCCGCCCGTCAGTTCAGCCTTTAGGGAAAACTTTGCTCGTAAGAGCCGGCGGGACGCCAGCGCTACGAAAGAGGCGGATACGTCTGCATCGCCGCCGAAGCGCAAACGTAGAATAAATCGAACGATTGTGACGTGTGGTCCGTCCGTGAGTGGTGCCCGTACAGGGAGAATTGCTCGTCAGATGCCGGCAGAGACGCCGGCGCTACTTAAAGCGAAGAATTTCTATTCTGCTGAAGATCTTGCTAACCGCTTTGGCTTGGCGCGCGTCAATAAGGAAGGGGGAATCGAACTCGCAGGGCGATGACCGCTGCTACGCCCCAGTCATCAGCCTTATCGGTTCGAATCCCCCCTTCACTACGCGCTCTAATACTCCTTTCAGACCCGATATGCAATAAAAAGGCGATCGCGCGCGATTTTATCCTTCAGTTCTAGTCGCCGTGGACGGGCTCGGCATGGCTCACCACGTCACCATCTCCCCGTTTCAAGCCGCCAAAAACGAGGGTAGAAAGCAGGGTCATGCCCCCCAAGACGTAGAATGCGCGCTGAATTCCGTGAATAAACTGAGGCGGATCAGAGAGATAGCGGTTGGGCAGGAAAAAGGCGGTCACCAACGATGCCGTCGCGACCCCGAAGCTGACGGACATCTGCTGCATGGTGCTGGCGATTGAGCTGGCCGCGCTTTCCTCGGCCGGCGAGACTTCGGCATATACGAGGGTGTTCATGCTCGTATATTGCAAGGAGGTGAAGAATCCGTAGCAGAACACCTCCGCCACGATCAGCCATACCGGAGTGCTCTTGCCGATGGTCGAAAAAATCAGGATGAGCAAGCCGATGAATACGGTATTTGAAATCAGCACGGCCCGATAGCCGAAGCGCGCCAGGATCCGCGGCATAGTCATTTTCAAGCTCATCGCGGCAAACGCCTGCGGCATCATCAGCAGGCCGGATTGAATGGGCGTGAATCCCAGCCCCACCTGATATAAAAGTGGAAAGAGAAATGGAATTCCGCCGATGCCCAAGCGCGTGACAAAGCTCCCGGTAACGGCCGCGCGAAAAGTGCGCAGGCGGAATAGCACGAGCCGCAGCATGGGATGATCAGTCCGGGTAGCGTGAAATCCATATCCCGCCAGCAGAACGAACGAGAGCGCCAAAAGCCCCAAAATCTCCCGCGTGCTCAATGTATGCTCGCCGAAAACTTCCAGCACATAGGAAAGCAGCGCCACGCCCGACCCGAAAAGAAGCAACCCCGCCACGTCCAGCGGATCCGTTTTCGCCTCGCGGTAATCCGGAAGATGCCGGTAGACCAAGTACAAGCCCGTCAGCCCAATCGGAATATTCACGAAGAAAATCAAACGCCAGTGCAGATATCCAACGATCAAGCCGCCAGCAATCGGCCCGAGCATTGGCCCAATCAATCCGGGAATGGCTACAAAGCTCATCGCCCGAATCAATTCCGATCGCGCGAAAGTCCGCACAATCGTAAGCCGCCCCACTGGCACCATCATCGATCCGCCGCAACCCTGCAAAATCCGGCAGGCCACCAGCAAATGAATGTTGCTGGTAATCCCGCAAAGAAATGATCCCAAGGTAAAAATGGCAATCGCCGAGGAAAACACGCGCCGCGTCCCGAATCGATCGGCCATCCACCCGCTGATGGGAATAAAGACCGCTAGGCTGAGCGTGTAACTGGCGAGCACCGATTTCATGCTGAGCGGTGCCACATGCAGCGCGGCGGCAATCGTAGGCACAGCGGTATTCAAGATAGTGGTGTCGAGCGACTCCATGAAGAACGCCACGGCAATCAGCCACGGCAGCAACCGCTTGCTAGCATCGGCGAGGGAAGGTTGTGAGACGGGAGATTCAGTCGGGCCCGGAAGGCTCATAGTTAGGCGGGTTTAATCTCGCGGATGGTCACTTGGAGCTCGTGCCCATTGCCCTTCCCTCGTTTATTCAGGAAATCTTGGAGTGCTTGCGCAAGTCGAGCGGGCTGGACGCTTAGCCCGGCCTCGATCTCGCCATCTGCGATGGGCAAAGTATCGTCGAACTCGGCCGAGCCGGTGAAATTGCGCATGGCAAAGCTATCGAGCCAATCGAGCGGACAGGGCCGCGCCGCGCCGTCATCGATTATTTCAACATGGAGTTTCCGAGCGAACATGCGCGGAGAGTATAACATCGCGGGAATTCGCAGCCGTTGCGCCGCGCGGGCTGGGAATATTTCAGTTGGCTTTCTTCCAGCGAAGAAAGGCGATGGCCGCCCAGACCAGCTCTACCGCACCGAACGGCCACGCCCCCTGCAAAAATCCATAGATCGAGCCGAGGATACACGCGCCTGAAAATGCCAGAATGTAAATCCGGCCGCGGCGCTCGAGCGCGTAGCACACCACCATCGCCGTCACAGCAAACAATCCGAAGAGAGTTAGTTTGCTCACGCCGCTAGTGAATCCCAAGACTCGTCGAAACTCGATCCTCCAAGCGATCTAGAATTTAACCATAATCGACAAATCGATGAACGACTCATCCTTCCGCAAATCCGGGAACCACACGCTGCTGATACCGCCGCCGCAAGCCGTTTCCGCGGCCCCGAGACTGGTCTGTCCGGAAGTCAATCCGCTGGCGCAGGTAAAAAATTCCGGCGAATTATTATTTCCGCCGGGGGGTGTGATGCCGCCGCGGCCCGTCCAATAAGGCACGCTGGCATGGCGATAATCATATTCCCAGCGGAAAGTGATGTATTGCTTGGGCATGTAGTCGAACGTGAAGGAGGTATCCCACGCTTTGAAAGGATCGCCCGGATTGCCCGTAAAGTAAGGCGAATTCGTCGCCGCGGTGATGGCGCTTTCTCCGTTGATCGGCGGAATCAACACGAGATAGCGCCCGGGATTGTTGATTTGCCCGCCGCCGACAGTCACGCCGAACAAATCCTTATGGAACCAAAAACGGTTGTAAAGCATATAGCCGACGAAGCTCTGCTTGGGATGGCCGTTCTTTCCGCCATAGCAACTCACGCCGCCGCCATATTCGCAGCCGAGATCGCCGGTGAAACTGAAGGCCATCTTGTCGAGCGTTTTTTCCGGCCGGTCGTAATATTTCACTTCCACGCTGTCGTCGGTGTGAATGCGTTTGCGCCCGGGGATGAAGAGATCGTCTTGGCCCAAACCGTAATTATTGGAAATAATGTTGATCCACGGCTTCGGCGTCCATTTCACTTGTCCGCCAAGCCCCGGCCGGTGATTCGCCGATCCGTACGACTGCCAGCCATTGATGAACCACGGCTCGATCTTCAAATGCGCCGTGGGAAAAACTTGCACGCGCAGCCCCTCGAAAAACCACGGGGTATTCGACGAAACGTACGAGGGCTGGTAGGCCCAGTTGTCGAAATTGTAGTAGCTGAATAGCCCGATGTAGGACAGGAAGATTCCGCCGTCCACGTTGACGCCGTGCAGGACATCGAAGTGATATCCGCCGTAAGCCTCGGCCAAATAGCGATAGGCGCTGACCAAATCCCACTGGCCATGACCTGGGCTTGGATCATTTCGCGGCGTCGTTGCCGAATACATGCCGAACTGCGTCATCAGCCGGGCGCGAACGTTGGCATAGTGGAAGTCGCCGCCCACACCGAATTGCTCGAGTTGTATTTCGTTCGTGCGGAAGAGTTCGCTTGACCCGCCCATGGAGTGATCGGTCGGATGATTGAAGTCGTAGACGTAATTCACGTCCGCGCGAATTTCCGGCGTGAAAAATTTCGAATCCCAGAAGATGTCCTTGGTGCGCGGATTGCCGTTCAGCCAAGTCCAGTCCCAATCTGAGAATGGCTCGACCTTGGCAGGCTTGGCGGCTTCTGTCTGCAACAGTGAAGCCGTTGGCGCCTTCTTGAAATCGGGGCCCGCGGCGGGACTTGCGGGGCTCGCTGGAGTGGGGCTCGCGCTCGTCGTGCCAGACATTACTGGAGTACCCGGTGCGGCGGGCGCGGGCGAGGCCACCGTCGCCGCAGTTGGAGCCGCATTGACCTGCGATGCCTTCAGCGTCTGTACCTCGGCTTCGAGTTGCTGAATGCGCTGCTTCATCGCTTCGAGCTCTTTCGTAATCTCGCTCGCCGAAGGCTGCGCTGCGCCTGTATCATCACCGCTCACCAGCGGATTGGATGGAGCGCCGGCAGGCGATGCCGTCGCGCTCTGCTGCTGTGGGCGCGGCGCGGCTTGCAAGCCGCGCGGCGAAAACAGACCGAGAATCAATCCGCAATAGACTGCAAAAATTCGCCCCATTCTGTGGTGTCGGCTCTCGTTTGGCGTGCTCATAAAGGTTTGCTTTTCTCCTGGCTAGAAAACTTTAGGAAACCGATCCCGGCCCCGCTCCCCTGGCAAACTTCCAATCCTTCGATGCACGCGCCGCCTTTTTTACCGCATTTAGTCGCTATGCAAGGGGCGGCCGGCCCCACCGAATTCGACACGAACCGGGCCACATTCGTCCCCGATTCGACAGATGTCACAAATCCAGAGTTGAACGTCGGGCTGATCCGGCACCCCGCAAATATTCAGTTAGGCGATCTTCTTCGGGAGCACTTCTCGGTGATTTCGATCACTATTCTCGATGGCAGGCGCCACACCCGACGAAAGTGGCAACGACAACTCCACATACGATATTCGGGGCAACTGCGCCGCGGCTTTGTACTGCTTCGGCGTACTTGCCGGCTTTCCATCCGATTCTCCCGGATTTCGCCGCCTGCTCAATCTGGACCACTGCGCAAAAGACTGCCCCGGCTTGCGGATTGCGGCGAACGAATTAAATTCCGACGGCCCGGTAATCGAAGTCTCCGACGGCGAGGAAGGCGAGCTGTGGCGCTTCTCGTCGCGCCGGAGCTGAACGAGCATGTAAATATAAAATGCACAGGCAATAATCGCCGGGATGGCAATCGCGTATTTCATCGGATTCGCTCCTTCGCGCCTGTCGCCGGCATCGGCGTTGCCCCACACTCCTGCAAGCGCAGCGTCCGTAACTAGCACGATATTCCGCAAACATCAGAAAGGAATAAGCGAGATGTAAGGATTTCGTAAGTGGCGCCGGCGCGTCTGCCGGCATCTTACGAGCGAAAAACTCTGGGAGGTCCGCGATCGTGGGCGGATTGAAACACTAGCTAGTACGCTGTAGTTGGATTCTGTAGTCCGGCCGCGACTTCGGCACTTGGCAAAATTTGACGTCGCAAGATGCCGGCGGGGACGCCGGCGCTACTTTACGGCGCGGTCTGAATCGGTAATCCGAATGGGGCCAGCGAATC
>Ga0206813_1056_pt1 | contig 28530 bp, 24 predicted proteins | sample Alteio_BWOrgCont_92_FD_152856 | JGI IMG/M metagenome (GOLD analysis project Ga0206813, IMG submission 152856) | Enriched cells from forest soil in Barre Woods Harvard Forest LTER site, Petersham, Massachusetts, United States -... | ecosystem: Environmental > Terrestrial > Soil > Temperate forest >...
CGATCGCGAAAGTGATAAGCGGTTCGGGTAGGCGGGCCGGCGGATAGAAGATTGCGCCATTTTTATCGCCGAGAGTGTCGGCGGTTAGCGTGTCTTTTAGTTTTGCTACTGCGCCGATGTCGCCTGCTTGCAGCTCAGTTACTGCCGTGGCTGTTTTTCCCTGCATGATTTGGACGTGCTGCAGGCGCTCTTCTGTGTTGCGATTGAAATTGTTGAGGTGCGCGTCGTTTTTTAGAACGCCGGACATTACTTTGAAGTAGGAGATGCGGCCGGAGAACGGATCGGCGAGGGTTTTGAAGACGAAGATGGAGCACGGCTCGTTGATGGCGATTTTGCGATCGACGGTGTCGCCTTTGTGGTCCGACTGCTTGTGGCCGGTGAAGACTTTGCGGGCTGCGGGCGAGGGAAAAATATCGGCGATGAAATTCAGGATGGCATCGCTGCCGATATTGTGGAGCGCGGAGCTGAGCATTACCGGCAAGATGCGCTTGGCGATTACGGCTTCGCGCAGGCCCTTTTTCAAATCCGGGATTGGTAGCGTGCCTTCGTCGAAGAATTCCTGCATCAGGGCGTCATCGCCTTCGGCGACCAATTCGACCAGGGCCTCGTGCGCCGCTTTCGCTTCTTCGGCCATCTCGGCGGGGATTTCGCCGATTTGCGCTTTGCCGTCGCCATCGGGCTTGTAGGTGAGCGATTGCATGGTGACTAGATCGATCACGCCTTTGAAGCTTTTTTCCTGGCCGATGGGCAATTGGATTGGAACTACGCCACGGCCGAAAACATCCTGGAGCGATTTCATGGCGCGTTCGAAGCTGGCTAGTTCGCGATCCATCCAGTTGATTACGAAGGCGCGGGGGATATCGTATTCGGTGGCGAAATCCCAGACTTTTTCGGTGACGACCTGGACGCCGGCGGCGGCGTCGACGAGGATTAGCGCGGCATCGGCGGCGATTAGCGAGGCTTTGGTTTCGTTGACGAAGGTGCTGTAGCCGGGGGTATCGAGGAGATTGATTTTGATTTTATCGGCAGCGCCGGGGGCTTGCCATTCGGCGAAGGCCATTGCGGATTGGATGGAAATTTTTCTGGCGATTTCTTCTTCGTCCCAGTCGGTGACGGTGGAGCCTTCGTTGACTTTGCCGCAGCGCTGGGTCATGCCCGCAGTGAACAGCAACGACGATACGAGCTGCGTTTTCCCCGTATCGCCGTGACCTACAATGCCAACGTTACGAATCGCATCGGTGGTGTAAGTTTTCATGATTGTCCTCGATTGGCCGACGGAGGGAGGGATCGCTCCGCCGAAAAGCATGATGCGGAAGAGACATGCCAGCGTGCCCCACTTGAACGGGCGGATGCTAACACAGGGCGCTTGGCGGGTACAACATTGTCAGAGGTCAAACGGCCCAGGGCGGCTGGGGCTGAAAACTGGATGTGAAAAGGGTGATTTTCTCCCGATTAGAAATGAATCGGGCTTTTGTTTTCAGTGAGTTGCGCGATTTCTAATAAAAACGTCTCCCGATTAGAAATTGGGGTGTTTTTTAGGGGACGCGAACCCTGGTGGGCCTCCATGGGGCGGTTTGTGGTTTTCGTTGCCATATTGCCGCGGCGAGAATAGTTTGGCGTATCGACGGAGTCAATGGAACTATGGATACATTTTTGGGGTAGTACGGATTGCAGAGTTGGGGTTTTGCGGGCGGCGCCAGGATTACGGGGCGAAAAACAGGGCCGAACGGCGGGAGGGTCTGAAAAGAAAGACCCTCCCCTACTGTTTATGCTTCGAGTTGATCGTGGCGCTTTAGGGTGGGTAGTGATTTTATGGATTTGCCGGATTTTTGTTGGGCGATCCTTAGTTCGTAGAGGCTTTGTAGGTTTAGCCAGAATTGTGGACTGGTGCCGAAGAAATGAGCCAGGCGTAGGGCGGTGTCGCCGGTGATGGAGCGCGTGCCGTTTAGGATTTGAGTGACGCGGTTGGTTGGGACGCGGAGTTTTCGGGCTAGCGCGGCTGCGCTCATTTCGAGTGCGTCGAGTTCTTCGGCGAGGTGTTCGCCGGGATGGATTGGGGCGAGTGACATTGCGTTTCTCCTAGTGATAATCAACGATCTCGACGTTTGACGGCCCTGGCGCCCGGCTTGGCCACTCGAAGCAAATCCGCCATTGACCGTTGATGCGGATACTGTATTGCCCCTTGCGGTCACCTAAGAGCGCCTCGAAACAATTGCCAGGCAATGCGGCGAGATCGCGGAGTGACGTGGCGGCTTCGAGACGGTCGAGCTTCAAGCGCGCGGGGCGTTCGACGCCTGAGAAGGCTTTGACGCGATTCCCGGCGGCAAAGCTTCTCGTCCGCTTGTCCCGAAAGCTGACGATCACTGGTTCAGTTTAATAGAAAGTACGCGTTACGTCAAGCGTAATGAATGATGAGAGCGGCTGGCGTGACGGGGCCGAAAGGTGGGAGGGTCTGAAAGGAAAGACCCTCCCCTACTGGATGGCGCGGAGGTTTAGAGGTGGTGGCGTCTGCGCTGCAGCGAACGATAGGGCGAGAGGAGTTCGGCTGTGCTCGCAGTTGCTGACGGATTGGACTGTCTAGTGGGTTGCGCGGCGTGGGATTGCGCGAGCGCGTTTGCGTCTACTGGAGTGTAGTCGCAGCCTGGGATGCCGGGATGGTTCTCGTCGCAGGGAATCAGCAATGCGGCGTGGTCGTTGCCGGCGGGGTCTGTTCCATTGCCTGCGATTTCGCCGCGATTGTTGATGAATGTCGCTTCCTGGAACGCGATCAAATCAGCACCCGGAACGGCCAGGTCATAGAGGTGAACCATGGGGCCGCCGTTTTGCCAGAGGAAGCCGTAGCCATTTCCTTGGGAGTCCTGAGCGCCGCCTACGACCTGCCCTAGATCGTTGATGCCTTCGGCCTCGCCGAAAGTGTCGGTCGCCGGGCTGATGTTGGTCATTACTCCGTTCTTCCACAAGAACGCATAGACAAATTGATCGCCCAGGATGGTCGAATAACCGATCACTTCTCCGGTGTTGTTCATCCATTCGGCGCTTCCGAAGACTCCTCCCAACGTGCCCAAATCCTGCATGCCTGTCGCTTTCGACCATAGGAACGGGTGCCCCACCTGGTCGCCGGCGAGATTTGATGAACCTGCGACTTGGCCCCTGTCATTCATGTAATTTCCTATGGCATAGGCTCCGCCGAGTGTTCCGAGGTCAATCATCTTGCCGTTCTGCCAAACGAACGGGTCGGTCGTGGGAAGGCCGGTGGTGGGATTGACGATGTTGTTGGTGAAAGAGATTCCGTTTACCTGGCCGAGATCGTTCACGTAGAAAGCAACGCTGTCGGTGCCGTCACCGAGTGTACCGAGATCGCGCATCACGCCGCGTTCCCACAGAAAGGCGTGCACCTGCGTGGCGGCTTGAACGGCGAAATTAAAGCCGCCTGTGTTGTAAGCGTCGGGAATGGTGTTCGCAGCGCCGCCGACTACCTGGCCGAAATCGTTGGCGCTGTAGGGGACGCTCTCGTATCCGCCGAGCGTTCCCAAGTCGAAGGTTTTTTTTCCGAGCCACAGTGTTGCATGGACTTCCGGCACGCCGAGGAGCGGATCGATCGATCCGTTGGTGGATCCGCCGACGATCAGCCCTGCGTCGGTGATCCATTGCTCGCAACTGCTGGTACCGCCGGGAAGAGTGCCCAGATCGGTGAAGACGCCGTTCTGCCACAGGAACGCGTGTTGAATATAGTTTGGTCCAGGGCCGTTCGCGAAATAGAAATTGATGTTCGGATAGTTGGGATCCATTTCGGCGGTGGTGCCGCAAGTCGAGGCCATCCCGCGATTGTTGAGCGGTCCGGTCAGACCGTAAATGAGGCTGTCGGGACCGCCCGGTGTGCCGAGGTCGATTAGATTGTAATGATGCAGGGTGTCGCGATGGAATTGTCCCCGGAGATTTTTCGGGACGGTGAGCGCGGCGATGACGAAAAGGCAAAGAGCGCAGACGAAGATGCTGGGTTTCATGGATTCCTCACTTTTCGAGACGGAATGATGCTCTCCCTTGGGAGACTTGGCCGCTGCGTGCGCCATCCCTGGGTGAGCGGCCGAAGAATGGCGGGAAAGTAGCTTGGGTGGTCGGGAATGGCAATGGCGAGGGGTCTCAAATTCTTCTGATGGGAATCTCATCGGCTATCGGTTTGATTCGATTAGGCTTAGCGGGCAGCGGGGATCGACTAGATTCAACTCGTTTGCATAATGAACGAGTAGTACAATCGGCGCTCCCCGCGGGAGTTGTTGATGGCTTCACCAGCCCATGCGCCATCGGTGATTTGCTTCGGGCCGTTCGAACTGGACGCCGCTGGGGGAGAACTGCGCAAGGGCGGGATTTCGCTGAAGATCCATCCGCAGCCTTTTCGCGTGTTGCAACTGCTTGCTGAACGGCCCCGCCAGATTGTTAGCCGCGATGAAATCCGGAAGTGCCTTTGGGGCGGGAATACGTTTGTGGATTTTGATGGGGGGATCAATTCTTGCTTGAATCAGATTCGCATCGCGCTGGGCGATGATCCCGAGAAGCCGCGATACATTGAGACCATTCCGCGGCGGGGCTACCGCTTCGTGGCGGCGGTGAGCTCGCAGTTCCCTGCCGAACGTGGCGCCGGTGCGGATGAGCACGCGCCTGAGTTGCTCGTCGTTCCCGAGAAAAATCACGAACTTGCCGGAGTGCCGAGGAAATCGAAAGTGCTCGCCGCCATCATCGCTGGCGCTACGGCGCTGGCGTTGATACTGGGCTTTTATGCATGGACTTCGCGGAGCGCGCCGCGCGAGTTGCGGGAGACGCAGCTTACGGCCAACTCGAGCGACAATCCGGTGACTGGGGATGCGATTTCGCCGGATGGGAAATATTTGGCGTACTCGGATAAGCAAGGAGTGCACCTGAAGCTGCTGGCTACGGGGGAAACGCAGACGCTGAGCCAGATTTCATCGGATTGGTATTTTGCGTGGTATCCCGACAGCACGCGGTTTCTCGGGAGCGAAATTGCGCGTCACGGCTTGTGGATTTTTTCGGTGATCGGAGGAACGCCGCGGAAATTTCTGGAGGATGGAATATTGGGAAGCGTTGCGCCGGATGGCTCGACGGTGGCGTTCACTCGAAATACCGGGCGTGTCGGGGATCGAGAAGTTTGGTTTGTCGGGGCCGATGGCTCGAACGCGCGAAAATTTCTGGACGTCGGCGAGGACACCGCGGTGCAGGAGCCATGGTGGTCGCCCGATGGCCAGCGGATCGCTTACTACACGCAGCGGCAACTTTCGGACCGGTTTGAGGTCAAGGTGGAAACGCGCGACCTGAAGGGTGATGCGCCCGCGGTGATCTATTCGGAATTTGCAGCGACTCCGGAGAAATCCAAGTTGCGGGATTTTAATTGGTTGACGGCAGGCTCGATGGTGCTGTCCTTGGCGGAGCCGGATTCAGATCTGGTGAACACTTTTACGGTGCGGTGCAATCTGTGGGAATTGCCGATTGACTCGCGCAGCGGACGCGCGGCTGGAACGATGAAACGATTGACGAATTTGCCGGTGGGCGCGGACGTGACGTATTTGTATCCGACGGCGGATGGCAAGAGGATTTCCGTGCTGCGGATGTTGGGATCGGTCTCCGTCTACCTAGCGGACTTTGATGCTGGAGGGCGGCACATTTCGCCGCCTAACCGGCTGACGGCTACCGACGGTTGGAATAATGCGCCGGTGTGGGATCGCGATAGCCGTGCGATTTTTTTTGAATCGAATCGCGACGGGCGGTTGCAAATTTTCAGGCAGGAGGTTGGCGGAGATACGGCGGGGCTAGTGGCGAGCGGGACGGGAGAGGCGAGCGTGCCGGTGGTGAGTCCGGACGGTGCGTTTATCTTGTACGTGACACCGGCTCACGCGATGGTGGGCGGGTCGGCGACGCCGGTGCAACTTATGCGAGTGCCGCGAGACGGAGGCCCGCCGCAGCAGATTTTGTCCGCACACCTGGTGGATTCGCCGCGATGCGCGCGGGGCGGGGGAGGCTTGTGTGCGATTGCGGAGCCGTCGGAGGACCGCAAACAAATTATCTTCACCGCGTTTGATGTGCTGCACGGACGCGGGAGAGAACTGGCGCGGATCGACGCGGATCCGAATGCGGATTATGGCTGGGATCTTTCGCCGGATGGAACTGAAATTTCGTATATCAAGCGCGTGCCTCGATCCGATGGCAAGATTTTTTCGTCCGAGGGTCCGATTCACGTTCTGTCTTTGAATGGGGCGCCGCCGCGGGAGATTCAGGTGAAGGGCATGAACGAATTTCGCGAGTATGTGGATTGGGCCGCGAATGGGAAGGGATTAATTCTTGCACATCCTACGGAGACGGACGCGGAATTGATTTATGTGGATATGGCGGGAAACGCGAACGTGTTGTGGCGCCAAAAAGGTGCGGCGGCGGTGCGCGGGGTTTCTTCGCCGGATGGGCGGCATCTGGCGATTCTTTGCGGCGGGGCTTACAACAACGTTTGGATGATGGAGAATTTTTAGGGGCGCGCGGGCCGAAAGGCGGGAGGGCTGAAGCACCCTCCGCTACTGGTGGTGGCGGGACATTATTGGGCCGAATTTTGATGGCGAGTTTCGTGAGGAGCGATGTGCCGGGCTCGGGGGATTTACTGCTGCTAGGGTGGCTGGATCAGCTGGATGGTAGTTGCAGCCTTCTTCGGCTGGGTGATTTTGGTCGCAGGGGATTAGCAGGAAGGCGTGTTGGTTGCCGTTGGCGTCTACTGCGGTGCCGGCGATTTCGCCGGCGTCATTGATGGCGTTGGGGATTTGGAGGTATAGGGCGGAGCCGGAAGGAATTAGTGAGTTCAGGTCGATGAGCGAACCGTCCTGCCAGAGCATTGCGCGGGAGCTATCGCCGAAATCGCAGACTGGGGATGAGGCGCCTACTACCTGGGAGCTGGCGTTGATCGCGGCGGCATAGCTGCAGGGGTCGTCGGCGATTACTCCGATGTCCGTGATGCTATCTGGATTCTTCCATAGAGTTGCGTGGAATGTGGTGTCGCCGGAGAGAGTTGCGAAGCCGGCGATTTGGCCTTGCTCGTTGATGGCGAAGCCGCCGGCGGAATCGCCGCCGAGGGAGCCGCCTAGTTGGCGAATTGTGCCGTGTTCCCAGAGAAAGCCGGGGGCGGATTGATCGCCGGCGGTGGAGGATTCGCCGGTGATTTGTCCGCGGTTGTTCATGGCGGCGGCGAGAGTGCAGGTGCCGCCGAGCGAGCCTAGGTCGCGCATGCCTTTGTCTTTTTCCCAGATGAAAGAATCGGTGGGGACGGGAAAGCAGGAACCTGGCGCTGTTGAGGAGGTGTAGGAATATCCGGCGACTTGTCCGGCGTCATTGATTAGGAAGGCTTGGGCGTCGGTGCCGCCTAGGGTGCCGAGATCTTGCATGCCGTTGCGTTTGTCCCAGATGAAGGCGCGGACCTGGTAGAGGTATGGCGGGACGATGCCGCCCCAGAGCCAGAATGCGCCTGGGCCGACGGCGTCGGGAAGCTGTTGCATGGAATTCGGATCGGGAGTTGCGTTCAATGCGGACCCTACTACCTGGCCGGAACTGTTTACGGCGTTGGCTTCGCTTTGGTAGCCGCCTTCGGGCAATGTGCCCAAGTCTGTGACGGTGCCTTGGTGCCAGAGGACGGCGTGGCTTTGCGGCAGGCCTGGGTATAACGGATCGAGTTCGCCATTTTCAGAGAGTCCGGCGACGAGGCCGTCGGGGCTGATCCACATGGGGACGCTGCTGCCGCCGCCCGGTAGTGCGCCCAAATCGGCCTCGTGGCCGTTGCTGCTTGCTACGAAGGCGTGGACTACGTTGCAGTCCCAGAAACAAAAGTTGGGGAACGGGTCGGGCGCCGCTGTGTCGGCAAAGCCGACTGCATTTCCGCGGCTATTCAGGACCGATGAGCCGGGAAAAGCATTGCCGCTGCCTGGGACGAAATAACTTTGCGGGCCGCCGAGGGTGCTGCCGAGATCGACGAGTTTGTAATGATGATGATGGTTGGCGGAATCTGGAATGCTGGCCGCCGCGGTGGTTGACGGAGTTTGCGGATTGATTTGAATTGCATAATTTCCGTTGATTAGATTTGGAGGAGTCGCGGAATCGGTGACGGACACGACCACGTTGTAAGTTCCCACGGAAGTTGGCGCGCCTTCAATGCCGGTGGCAGCCACGCAGCATCCAGAACTGCCGTTTTCAATATTGATCGAACCGATGTCGAGCCCAGGAGGCACTGACGAGCCAGCCGCGGCGGTCCAACTCCAGTTATAAGGAGGCGTCCCGCCGGCCGCGGCGAGTTGGAAGCCGCTGAGAGAGAGGAAGCATTCCTGTCCGAGGACCGGGAGGAGGATGCAATGACAGTCCTGGGAGCCTTGCATGCACCTGCCGCCGGAGCGGCGGTCATAACCGGCGCCGACCGTTCCAGCTGGAGGAGCGCCAGAGGTAATGCCGAGTGGAGCAGTGGCGGAGACCGCGATGGATTGAGATGACGCGGTAATCGAGGAAGTGGCTGAGTCGGTAGCAGTGATGGTCTGCGCGCCGCTGGATTCCAAGGTGGCCGCGAAGCTCCCGACGCCACTGGCGAGCGGAGAGGCGGGGGGTAGCGCGGCGTGGGGATCGGTACTCGTGAATTGAACCATGCCGGAATAGGAGGTGTCGACATTGTTGGAGGCGTCGAGGGCGGTGACTGTGAAAGTGAAAGCGGTGCCTGTGACGGCGGTGGCAGGAGCGGTGACCGAGAAGTGAAAGGCCGGAGGGGGAGGGGGCGGCGGTGGCGAACCGCTGCCGCCGGCTGAGCTGCACGCGGTGAGGATATTCGCGGCAAGAATCGCGAGCAGAAGTAGCGTGGATTTTTTCATGGCGCCTCGGTCGGGCGAAATTATCTGTGCAGTTCGAGAATGGCAATGACTGGCGATGTCAGATTTTTCTTGGCGGAATGTCATCGTCCATGTCGTTGGAAATTTGGGAGTTGGGGCGGGTTAAAGGCGGGCGGGGCTTAACTGCAAGACCCGCCCCTACAACGGCAACGGCGGGTGGGGTACAAAGATAGATTACTGTCGTCTAAGCATTTAGCTAGTAGTAGAATCCAGCCACTCGTTTCGGAGCTCTTTGATGGCTACGCCGGCCCAATCGCCATCGGTGATTTGCTTCGGCCCATTCGAACTGGATGCCGCGAATGTGGAGCTTCGTAAAGCCGGAGTGTCGCTGAAGATCCATCCGCAGCCTTTCCAGGTTTTGCTGTTGCTTGCCGGACGACCTAAACAAATTGTTACGCGGGAGGAGATACGCACCGCTCTTTGGGGCGGCAATACTTTTGTGGACTTTGAGCGCGGGATCAATTCTTGCATCAACCAGATTCGCGCGGTGATGGGCGACGATCCGGAGAAGCCTCGCTATATCGAGACGGTGCCGCGACGCGGGTACCGATTTATTGCTGCGGTGAGCACGGAGCTGCGCGTTAATACAGCCGCTGACGATTATTTTCATAGCGCATCGGCGGCGCTGTACGGTAACGGGGAACGGTCTTCGGCGGTTGCGAGTGTTCCGGGTTTGCACGTCGTGGCTGACGATGTCGCTCCCGTGCGCTCTTCGAATTCGGAGCGGATGCTCCTCTTGGCGGGTTGCGTGGCGCTCGTGGTCGTGATTGGCACGATCTGGTGGGTCGTCAGGCGCGGCGTCACGACGCCGCACGGCTTGCCGGATCTGAAACAAATTCAACTTACTGCAAATTCGAGCGAGAACGCTGTGACCGGTGGCGCGATTTCGCCGGATGGCAAGTACCTGGCTTACAGCGACACGGCGGGAATGCACATCAAGCTGATCCAGACTGGCGATACGCGCGATGTTGCGCAGCCGGACATTTTCAAGGGCCTGCAAGTGAGCTGGACGATCTTGCCGAACTGGGCGCGGGAGGGCGCGAGAATTATCGCCACGGCGAATGTGCCGGGGCGCGCGCCGAGCATTTGGAGCGTGCCGGTGATCGGCGGAACGCCGCGGAAGATTCGGGACGATGCGACCGCGACGGGGGTCACGCGCGATGGCTCGTGGGTGGCGTTTACGACGCGAACCGGCATGCTTGGAGATGATCGCGAGATTTGGATGATGACGGCCGATGGCGAGCAGGCACGCAGGTTATACGACGGCGGCGAGCACACCGTTTTTTACGGACCGGAGTGGTCGCCCGATGGGCAGCGCTTGGTGTATGTGCGGCACTACGAGGAAGGGGAAAAACTGGAATTCGCGCTGGAGAGCCGCGACTTGCTCGGCAATCCTGCGGCGCAAGTGCTGCCCACGTGGGTATGGGACTACAAATGGTTGCCGGAAGGGCGGCTGATTTACTCCGTGAGTGACCCTGGGCCGATTGGGGAGAGCTGCAGTTTCTGGGGAGTGCGGCTGGATGGGCGAACCGGCCGTGCGCTGAGCGAGCCGGAGCGATTGACGCACTGGGCAAACGTGTGCATGGACAATTTGAGCATGACGGAAGATGGGAAGAAGCTGGCGTTGCGCAAATGGTCGTGGCAAGGGGACGTGTATGTGGCTGATCTCGTGGGCGGGGCGCGCCTATCCACGCCGCAACGTCTGACGCTCAATGAGGGCCGGAGTTATCCCGCGGCGTGGACGCCGGATAGCAAGGCGGTGATATTTGGGGCGTATCGCGATGGGCAGTGGGGACTATTCAAGCAGATTGTGGGCGCGGAGAAGGCCGAATTTCTGGCGACGGTCGCTGACTCGAAACACCTGAGCGACTATGGCGTGGATGACATTTGGAGCGCGAGCGCGCGGGTAAGTCCTGATGGAGCGTGGCTGCTTTATTTGAGGGCGCCTCCGGAGATCGCTACGCGCGCTTTCACTGCGACGCCGACCCAATTGATGCGCGTTGCGATCTCGGGCGGCGCGGCCGAAGTGGTGATGACGGCACACATTTATCTGGGCCCTTCCTGCGCGCGTGCACCGGCCGGACGGTGCGTCATCGATGAGCAAACTGCGGATGCGAAGCAACTCGTGTTCAAATCGCTAGATCCGCTGAAGGGCCCCGGCGCGGAGTTGGCGCGATTCGATACCGATCCCACGGCGCGCTACCCGAATGGATATGTTTGGGCGCTATCTCCTGATGGCGGGGCGATTGCGATTTTCCAGCGCTCGGGACCGGTGATACATCTGCTGTCGTTGCGCGAGCACACTTCACGAGCGCTGACGGTGAAGGGCTGGGACAATTTCCAGAGCGTGAGTTGGGCCGCGGACGGGAAGGGATTGATCGTCGCGTGCGCTACCAAGGATGGGGCTGTTCTGCTGCATGTGGATTTGCGGGGGCATGCCGAGAGGCTGTGGCAGCAGAAGGGGAATTTGCAATCCGCTAACGCTGCGCTTGCCGCGCCGTGGGGACTGCCTTCGCCCGATGGACGGCATTTGGCGATTTACTCCGGAGAGTTGAGCGGGAATATGTGGATGATGGAGAATTTTTAGGGGCTGGTGTTTTTTTTTGCGGGGGCATTCGCCGCGAAATTCTGCGGTCCCGGTGGCGTTAGTTGCACGCCTGATGTTTTCATCTCCATGTTTCGCAAGATTTTAGGGACCGCGCTGGCTTTGCGTTTTCGTCGCTTCGCGAAATGCGATTCGCTCTTCGCATGAGAATCCAATATTTGGAATTGTGGGTTGGTGCGGCGTACTAGGAGTTGCGGTGCCGTGCCATTTCTGAGCGGCGAAATCCGCATACAAAAAGTTCTGTATGGACTTGTTTTGGGAGCGGGATTTAGCTGTGGGTATGACTCCCTCCTCTCGGGCGCGGGCACGGGCTGGCGAACGGAGAATGCGGATTTTGATTGCCGACGATCATCCGGTGATCCGGCGGACGGTGCGGGAGATTTTGGAGGCGCATCCGCGGTTGGAAGTTATTGGCGAAGTGGAGGATGGGCTGCGGGCGGTGGAGGAGGCTGAGAAATTGAAGCCGGATGTGGTGGTTTTGAATGTGACCATGCCGGTGATGAATGGATTGGAGGCGGCGCGGGAGATTAAGGCGAAGGTGCCGGAGTCGGTGATTGTGATTTTGTCTTCGCATGCGGATGAACTGTTGATTGAGGATGCGAAGAGAGTTGGGGCACGGGCTTATGTGGCTAAGACTAAGGCTGCGAGGGATTTGGTTGCGGCGATTATGGGGGCGGTGGGAGGTGGGGATTTTGTTTTGATGGATTGAGAATGTGGCGTCGGGAGAGGCGAAGAGATTTCAAATTTCAGATTTGAGATTTTGGAGAAACGAAACCAACAAATAAAAGTCAGAGGCCCTACGCGCGAAATTGAGGCATGGACGTGACAGTATTCGTGGGCGTTACATTGACGGGCGCAGCGAGCGGCGCCCCTACGGGGGAAATTTTTTCGACGCGGTTACGATTGATAGCCTGAGGCTTTGCCGGCTACTGCTTGGCGGGTTAGAGCTCGCTGCAACGAGACTTCGGCTCGCTGCCAGTCTAGCTCGGTGCTGCCGGATTTTGATAGGCGCTCTTGGGCGCGCTTGGCGGATTCTTTTGCGCGGGCTGGGTCGATCTCTTCGGCGCGTTCGCTTACTTCCGCTAGGACGATTACTCGTTCGGATAGGACTTCGGCGAAGCCTTCGATTACTGTCATGTAGTGCGTTTGGCCGGATTGGACATAACTTAGCATGCCGATGCCTAGCTCCGTGATTAGCGGGGCGTGACCTGGGAGGATTCCCAGGTAGCCGTCCTTTCCAGGTAGCTCTACGGAATCTACCTGGGCGCTTAGGACGCGGCGGGCTGGGGTTACTACTTCGAGTTGGATTTGCGGCGGCATTTTTTAGGTGGTGGCGGCCATTTTTTCTGCGTTGGCGCGGACTTCGTCGATGGTGCCTTGCATGTAGAAGGCTTGCTCGGGGAGATCGTCGTGTTTGCCGTCTACGATTTCTTTGAAGCCGCGGACGGTGTCTTCGATTTTTACGTACTTGCCTTCTAGACCGGTGAATTGTTCTGCTACGAACATTGGTTGCGAGAGGAAGCGCTCGATTTTTCTGGCGCGGGCGACGGTTTGTTTGTCTTCGTCGGAGAGTTCTTCGATGCCGAGGATGGCGATGATGTCTTGTAGATCTTTGTAGCGTTGGAGGATCGATTTTACGGAGCGGGCTACGTTGTAGTGTTCCTGGCCGACCACTCGGGGATCCAGGATGCGCGAGAAGCTGGCTAGAGGATCTACTGCCGGGAAGATGCCGCGTTCTACGATTTGGCGGCTTAGGTTTGTTGTGGCATCGAGGTGCGCGAACGTTGCGGCTGGAGCTGGGTCGGTGTAATCGTCGGCTGGTACGTAAATGGCTTGCACCGATGTTACTGAGCCTTTTTTCGTGCTGGTGATGCGCTCTTGGAGTTCGCCGATTTCGGTGTTTAGGTTTGGTTGGTAGCCTACGGCGCTGGGCATGCGGCCTAGTAGGGCGCTGACTTCTGAGCCGGCTTGTACGAAGCGGAAAATATTATCGATGAAGAGGAGGACGTCGAGGCCTTCTTCGTCGCGGAAATATTCGGCTACCGTTAGGCCCGTTAGACCAACTCTTAGGCGGGCGCCGGGTGGCTCGGTCATTTGGCCGTAGATCAGGGCGCAGCGGGACTTTGCGGTGTCGCCTGGGACGATTACTTTGGATTCTTGCATTTCTAGCCAGAGATCGTTGCCTTCGCGGGTGCGTTCGCCTACGCCGGCGAAGACGGAGACGCCGCCGTGTTTCATGGCTACGTTGTGGATTAGTTCTTGGATGAGAACGGTTTTGCCTACGCCGGCTCCGCCGAATAGGCCGATCTTGCCGCCTTTTACGTAGGGCTCCATCAGATCGACGACCTTGATGCCGGTCTCGAACATTTCTAGGGAGGTGGATTGATCTTCTAGAGCTGGGGCGGGGCGATGGATGGGATAGCGCTGCTTGGCTTTTACTGGGCCTAGGCCATCTACTGGTTCGCCTAACACGTTCAGAACGCGGCCTAGAGTTTCGCGGCCTACCGGGACTGTGATTCCTTCGCCGAGATCTTCGGCTTTCATGCCTCGGACTATTCCTTCGGTGGGTTTCATCGAGACGGTGCGGACTCGGCCTTCGCCTAGGTGTTGCTGGACTTCGCAGACTAGGTCGATGGGATCTTTTGAGTCGAAGCCTTCGTTGGTGATGCGGATGGCGTTGTAGATTGCTGGTAGATGGTGTTCGGGGAATTCTACGTCGACCACCGGGCCGATTACTTGGACTACTCGTCCTATGTTGTGTTCGCTTTGTGGCATTCTTGGCTCACCCTCAGCGGCTAAAGCCGCGATATTTTTCCGGTTCTTGCGGCATGACTTAAGTCATGCCCTGACAAATCTTTCGCAAATCTGACCGCTTGCGGCACGACTGAAGTCGTGCCCTGACAAAACTTTGGACTTCTAGTTGCTACCCTATGGCGCTGGCTGCGCCGCTTACGATTTCGATTAGTTCGCGCGTGATGCCAGCTTGGCGAATCTTGTTCATTTCCAGCGTTAGTTCATCGATCAAATCGGCTGCGTTGTTGGTGGCTGAATCCATGGCGGCCATGCGGGCGCCGTGTTCTGCGGCTGAGGATTCGAGCAGGATGCGGAAAATTTCTGTGTCTACGTAGCGCAGGACCAGGGCTTTGAAAAGTTCTTGCGGCGGTTGCTCGTAGATGTAATCGACCAGGGCTGGCGGATTTTTTTGGGCTTCGGCTTGATCCGCTTGAGGCTTCGCTGCTTCTGGATGGTCCGGGTCTGGTTGGCCCAGGACTGCGGGATCGATGGGTAGGAGTTTTTCGGCTACCAGGCGCTGGACCAGGACGCTTTTGAATTCGTTGTAGATTACGTAGACGGCGTCTACTTCTTGCGTGGAATAGAGTTCGATGATGCGGGCGCCGATTTCTTTGGCGTGTTTGAATTCCACGCTCAGGGAAACATTTAGATATTCGCCGGCGAATTTGTAGTTGCGCTTGCGGAGGACGTCGCGGCCTTTGCGGCCTATGGCCATTACTTTGATGTCTAGGGACGAATGTTCGCGTAGAAAAGTCAGGCCGTAGCGGATTACGTTGGCGTTGAATGGGCCGGCTAGGCCGCGATCGCCTGTGAGTAGCACGACTAGGATTCTTTGTTCCGGGCGGCGCTCTAGTAACGGATGCGTGGCGGGATCTTCCATGCGGGCCACGGCGCTGCGTAGAACGCGGAGAATTTCGCGGGCGTAGGGGCGGGCGGCTATTACGCCTTCTTGCGCTTTGCGCAGGCGGGCGGCGGCTATGAATTTCATGGCGCGGGTGATTTGCTGCGTGTTTTTCACGCTGCGGATGCGCCGGCGGAAATCGATTAGTGTGGGCATGCTCTTTGTTTAGTGTGCGGCGGCCGGCGCCGGAGCTGCGTCGCCTGACTTCTTGGCTTCGGCGGCTGGGGCTGCGGCTGCGGCGGCCGTTTCGGTTGGCGTGAAGCGATCTTTGAAGCTGTCTAGGGCTTCTAGCATTTCGGCGCGTAACGCGTCGTCTATGGCTTTTTTCTCGGCTAGCTTGCGGAGGGTTGGGCCGTAGTTTGTGTCCAGGAATGTGAGTAGCTCTTTTTCGTAGCGGCGGACGTCCGTTACTTCGAGTTTGTCTAGGTAGCCGTTGGTGCCGGCGAAGATTACGAAGACTTGTTGTTGAACCGTGAGCGGCTGGTATTGATCTTGTTTGAGTAGCTCGGTTAGGCGCGCGCCGCGGAGTAGTTGGGCTTGCGTGGCTTTGTCGAGTTGCTCGGTGCCGAATTGGGCGAAGGCTGCGAGATCGCGATATTGGGCCAGATCCAAGCGCATGCGGCCTGCTACCTGGCGCATGGCTTTGATTTGAGCGTTGCCGCCTACGCGGCTTACGGAGATGCCTACGTTCATCGCGGGGCGGATGCCGGCGTTGAAGAGGTCGGCTTCTAGATAAATTTGGCCGTCAGTGATGGAGATTACGTTTGTGGGAATGTAGGCGGAGACGTCGCCGGCTTGCGTTTCGATTACTGGCAGCGACGTGAGCGAGCCGGCGCCTAGTTGATCATTTAATTTTGCGGCGCGTTCTAGGAGGCGCGAGTGCAGGAAGAAAACGTCGCCGGGGAAAGCTTCGCGGCCTGGCGGGCGGCGGAGGAGGAGCGAGATTTCGCGATAGGCTTGCGCGTGTTTGGAGAGATCGTCGTAGAAAGTAACGGCGTGGCGTTTCGAATCGCGGAAATATTCGCCCATGGCGCAGGCGGCGAAGGGGGCGAGGTATTGCATCGTCGCGGGCTCGGCGGCGGAGGCGGCGACTACGATGGTGTAATCCATCGCGCCGGCGTCAGTCAGAACTTTCACTACTTGCGCGATGGTGGAGCGCTTTTGGCCGATGGCGCAGTAAATGCAAATTAGCTCGCCGCCCTTTTGATTGATGATGGTGTCGAGAATGATGGCGGTCTTGCCGGTCTGGCGGTCGCCGATAATCAATTCGCGCTGGCCTCGGCCGATGGGAATCATCGAGTCGATGGCTTTGATGCCGGTCTGCAGCGGCTCGCGGACTGGCTGGCGATCGACCACGCCTGGCGCGAGGCGCTCGACCGGATTGCGCTGCTCGGTCATGATCGGGCCCTTGCCATCGAGCGGCTCGCCGAGCGGATTTACTACGCGGCCGATGAGCGCTTCGCCTACGGGAACCGACATTACGTTGCCGGTGCGCTTGACGGTGTCGCCTTCCTTGATGAGGGCGTATTCGCCGAGTAGCACGGTGCCGACTTGATCTTCTTCGAGGTTGAGCGCGATGCCGGTGACGCCGTGCGGGAAGGTGAGCATCTCGCCGGCCATGACTTTATCGAGGCCGTGGACGCGGGCGATGCCGTCGCCGACTGAGATTACCGAGCCGACTTCTTCGACGGCTACCGCTTGCTGATAATTTTCAATCTGCTCGCGGATTATTTTTGTGATTTCGTCAGCTTTGATGCTTGGCATTCTTGCTCCTGTCGCGGTTCAGAGACTGTGCGATTCCGGTTCGCTAAATTCTGAAACTTTCGGCTTCGAGTTGCGCGCGCAGGCGATTGAGCTGCTCGCGGATCGAGCCATCGTAAATTGTGGAGCCGATTTGAACTACTGCGCCACCGAGTAATGCGGCGTCGAGTGCGAATTGGGCTTCGATGCGTTTGCCGGTTTTGCGTTCGAGCGCGGCTACGATTTCTTTTTTTTCGGCGGCGGAAAGTTCGCGGGCCGAGGTGACCGCGGCTTCTGCAATGCCTTCGCGGGTGTTCAGCTCGGCTTCGAATGCGGCGGTGATTTCTGGGAGCGCGGCGAGGCGGCGATTATCCGCGAGGATGTAAATGAAATTGCGGATGCCTTCGTTGAGGCCGAGGCGGGCGGCTAGCTTATCGATTACTTCGTGCTTGGGCTCGCGCGAGACCGCGGGCGTGTGCAGAAATTCGCGCAGGTCGGCGGAAGAGGCATAGGCTTCGGCGAATGACGCGAGATCGCGGCGGAAGGCGTCGGCGCTTTTGCGTTCGACGGCTACGTCGGCGAGAGCGGCGGCGTAGCGATTGGCGATTACGCTCAATTGGCGCTCCCATTGCTGGTGAGATCGATGACGAAGCTACTGACGATGATTGAATCTGAGGCGGTAGTGATTTGCTCGCGGAGCAGCACTTCGGCGCGCTCGACGGCGAGGCCTGCGGCGTAGGATTTCAGCGCGAGGACGGCAGTGCGTTCGGCGGCGGCGATTTCTACGTCGGCGGCATGCTCGACTTTGGCGGCTTCTTCGCGGGTCATGCCTTTGATGCGTTCACGATCGGCTTCCGCGTCGCGGCGGGCTTGCGCTTTGAGCGCCTCGATTTCGGCGGGGAGATTTGCTAGGCGGGCTTCGGCGTCGCGTTTTTTTGCTTCGGCTTCTTCGCGGGCGCGCGTGCCTTCTGCGACGGCGGCCTGAATCGCTTCAGAGCGGGCACGGAAATAGGGGCCGGCTTTTGAGAAGGCCCAAACGATGGCGATGAAGACGATGGCGAAATTGATCCAGCGGAAAATCCAGCCGGTCGTTGTGGTTTCGGGGCCTTCTTCCTGAGCGAAGGCGGGCGCTGCGAAAATCAGCGCTGAGAAGATCATGACGAACAGTGCAGCGATGCGTGGATTGCGGAGGATGGCCGGCTTCAACGGCTGCCTCCCGCTGGGGCGCTGCGTTCGAGAATCATTTTGGAGATTTGGCCGGCGAGAACTGGGGTTTGCTTTTGGATTTCGGCGCGAGCGGTTTGGGATTCTGCGTCGATACGCGCTTTGGCTTCTTGAACCATTTCGAGAGTGCGGGCGCGTAGGGTGCGGAGAAGTTTGGCGCGCTCGTCGAGGACGGCTTGGCGGGCGGATTCTTGCTCAAGATAGACTTCGGCGCGGGCTTTCTTTAGGGCGTCGTGGTAACGGTCGAGTTCTTCGCGAGCGGCGGCTTGCGCGGCGGCGGCTTCGGCTTTGGCGCCGTCAATGCGGCGGGCGCGCTCGTCCATGGCGCGCTGGAGGGGAACGAAAAAGAGCGAACGCATGCAAAGATAAAAAATGACAACGATGATGACCGTGGGCACAGCTTGAACGACTAGATCAACGAGTTCGTGGAGGATTTCCATTTTCAACAAACTGCTGCGTTGCGTAGCTCCTGGATTTGGCGACTGATCGAGCGCAGGATGCGCTCAGGACACACAAAAACATTTCGCAAAGCTCGACATTATTGCATCCGCGGTGAGTGGCGTCAACGTGGAGATGAGGTGAGCGATTGCCGCGGGGCGGCGGGAGTTCTTGCTCGACAGCGGGAGGGGGCGCGGGATATTATTCAGCGCATGAGACTTTCTGCGCGTAACCGTTTGGTGGGCGTGATTACTGAGATCAAGCTGGGCGATATTATGGCGCACGTGACGATTAAGGTGGGCGAGCATTTGATTGAGAGCGTGATTACGCGGCGTAGTGCTGAGGAGATGAGTTTGCATTTGGGGGATACGGTGGCGGCGGTGATTAAGTCGACTGAGGTTATGGTGGAGAAGGCTTAGGCTGCTGGGCGTTGGTTTTCTTCTGGGATTTCGATTCCTTCGCGGTGAAATCACTTTTTACAATTTAGCCGTAGAGTAGCGCTGGCATCCCTGCCGGCATTTTACGGGCGTTGTTTCGGAACGGGCTACAGTCACCGGCGGACTTTGCTGCCTGGCCGAGGCGCTTTTCCTTCGCGCGTAGCTACGCCTACGAGTGAGCCTTTGCCGGCTCGTTGCATGAGGAGGCCCGGCATAAAGCGCGGGCCCTAAGGTTGCCAGAGTGGGCGGATGGCTTTGGCACATTCTTCCAGGAAAGTTTGCATTTCTGGAGGGAATGCGTTGGGATGCTCGCTTTCTACGTCTAGCGTGCCTGTTACATCTTGCGATTTTTCGTCGAGGATGGGGATGATGATTTCTGAGCGCGTGGAGCTTAGAGCGATTAGGTAGTCGTTGTCCGCTGCTACGTCGCCGACGTTAATCGTTTGTTTTTGCGTTATGGCGCGGCTGGTTAGGCCTTTTGTGGTTGGGAATGTGGGGAAGGCTGGGGCGGCGGGGCCGGACCAGACGATGTTAATTACTTGGGCTTGATTGTGGTTGACATCGTAGAGGCCGACCCAGCGAAATTTTCCTGTTGTGCGGATTTGATCGGCGATGGATTGGGCGCGGGCTTGGCGCGATTGAGATTGCGCGACGATTTCGCGGAGACGGGAGAGCTCGGATTGAGTATTCATATTTTTTGATCGGTCGGCCCGGGTTCGTAGCGCTGGCGTCCCTGCCGGCATCTTACGACCGCGGTTTCGGCTTGGGCAACGATCATGGGCAGACTTTGCAGCACGGACGACGGCGTTATTATCACGCGGCGCGCCGGCCATCGGTGCAGTCTTTGCGGACTCTTCGGATCGTAAGATGCCGGCAGGGACGCCGGCGCTACTTTGCTTGCCTAAATGGCGGCTGATACAATCTGGGATTCGACGCGACCGTTTTTTTGTTTTGTGTTTGCACTCTTAAGGAGATTTCTATGGCTGCGTTTTCTGGGGTCGATTATCTGGACTTTGATTCCCTGCTATCTGACGAAGAGAAATTGGCGCGGCAGACGGCGCGACAGTTTGTTGAGGACCAGATTATTCCGATTATTGAGGAATGTAACCGCGAGGGGAAATTTCCTAAGCAGTTGGTGCCGCAGCTTGGGGAGCTGGGATTTTTTGGGGCTAATTTGAAGGGTTATGGCTGCGCGGGGATGTCGAACGTTGAGTATGGGTTGGTGACGCAGGAGTTGGAGCGCGGGGATTCCGGGTTGCGGAGTTTTGTTTCGGTGCAATCTTCGCTGGTGATGTATCCGATTTATGCGTTTGGCTCGGACGCGCAGAAGGATAAGTGGTTGCCGCTTTTGCAGCAGGGTAAGGCGGTTGGGTGCTTTGGATTAACCGAGCCGCAATTTGGATCGAATCCTAGTGGCATGCTCGCAAGGGCGGTGAAGAAGGGCGATAGCTACATTTTGAACGGCGAGAAAATGTGGATCACCAGCGGATCGATCGCGGATGTGGCGGTGATTTGGGCAAAAACTGAGGATGATCGGATTCGCGGATTTTTGGTGGAGAAAGGGACGCCGGGATTTAAGGCTTGGGATGTGCATGGGAAATGGTCGCTGCGGGCTTCGGTGACTTCGGGATTGTCGATGAGCGATTGCAAAATTCCTGCGGAGAATGTGTTGCCGGGAGTGGATGGATTGAAAGGGCCGCTTTCTTGTTTGAATCAGGCGCGTTATGGAATTGGTTGGGGGGCGATCGGGGCGGCGATGTCTTGCTATGACACGGCGCTGCGTTATGCGAAGGAGCGGAAGCAATTTCAGAATAAGCCGATTGCTTCGCATCAGCTGGTGCAGGAAAAATTGGTTTGGATGATTACGGAAATAACCAAGGCGCAATTTTTGGCGCTGCAGGTAGGGCGGTTGAAGGATTTGGGGCGCGTACATCCTTCGCATATTTCTATGCTGAAGATGAATAATGTTTGGATGGCTCTCGAGACGGCGCGGCGGGCGCGCGAGGTGTTGGGCGCGAATGGGATTGTGGACGATTATCCGATCATGCGGCATATGAACAATCTTGAATCGGTTTATACGTACGAAGGAACGAACGACATCCATAAGCTGGTGATCGGCGAGCGGATTACGGGAGTGGCGGCATTCTACTGAGGAATTTGAGATGCGGCGGCGCGCGGCTGGGCTGAAGATTATTTTTTCGCTTTTCGCTGCGCTTGCTCTGGCCGCTTCGGGAGCTCCTCGTTTTGCGGGGGCTTGGGAATCGAAATCTGGAAATTTGCAGCAGCAACCTGCCAAGAAACACTCAAAGGATCAGGAAAAAGCTAAGCCGGCGGACACGGACGATTCTGGGGCGGAGGAAGCTGCGTCCAAAGAACCGGCCAAGCCGAAAGTGCGCACGATTACGGCTTTTTTGACTCTTAATCGCGATGCCTACGAGCAGCAAATTGCCGATACGCTCGATTTCTTGAATAAGGCTAAGGCTGTATTTGTGGCGGCTGGCTTTGAAGTGCAGACTTTGCGGATTGCCACGCAGCCATTTCCGGAATATACGCGGGATTTGCCGCCGGAAGATGCTTTCACGTTTTTGCGCAAGCTGGATCATCTGGCTGGTGCGGATGGATTTTTGATTTCGGTGGGGCCGGCGATGCAGCATGTGGGCGATGATCCGCACTTGGCTGGCTTGCTCGCGAATGCGCTGGCGCCTGCTGAGAATATGAATGGCAGCGTGGTGATTGGCGGTGAAGATGGCATTCACTGGGACGCTATTGGTGCTGCGGCTGGGGTGATCGCGTTTTTGGCGGAACATTCGCCGCGCAGCCAGGGGAATTTTAGTTTCGCGGCGGTGTCGATGGTGCCGCCGGGGACACCTTTTTTTCCTGCGGGCTTTAATTCCGGCAACGATCATCAGTTCGCGATTGGATTGCAATCGGCGAACGTGATTGCGGAGGCGTTGAAGGGGCAGAAAAATCCTGCGGCGGCTGAGAATGCTGTTCGCGAAAAGCTTGGCGCGTTTGCGGTGCAGCTTGAACGCATTGGGAAGGACGCGGCGCAGCAGACTGGGTGGAATTATGAGGGCATCGATCTTTCGCCGGCGCCTTTGAAGCACGATTCGATTGGGGCGGCAATTGAAGGTTATACCGGGAGTTGGCTTGGTTCGAGCGGGACGCTTTCTGCGGCGGCTTTGATTACTCGGGCGATTCAGTCGATTCCTGTGACGCGTGTTGGTTATTCCGGTTTGATGTTGCCGGTGCTGGAGGATTCTACGATTGCGCGGCGGTGGAGTGAAGGATCGATCAGCATTGACGGATTGCTGGCTTATTCTTCGGTTTGCGGGACTGGGCTCGATACGATTCCTTTGCCTGGGCGTGTTTCGCCGGAGCAATTGATTAAGATTTTGGGTGATGTGGCTAGTCTTTCGGTAAAGTGGAAGAAGCCGCTTTCGGCGCGGATTTTGCCGATCGCCGGGAAAGATGCTGGTGACCGGACGGATTTTGATAATCCTCGGTTGGTGAATGTGATGTTGCGGCCGTTGCCCTGAGCGGCGCAGATTCTGAGTACAATTCCCTTTAATTTGATTATGATTGGCGGCGCTTTGCGTAGCGCCGGCGTCTCGCCGGCTCTTGCGAGCAGAACTTTCGGATAGAACTGCGATCATGGGCGGGGCGTGAATTTGGAAAAAGCGGAATTGGCGGTTTTTTTGGTCCGCCCTTGATAGCTGGCGTTAACGAAATCACGGTCGTAAGAGCCGGCGGGACGCCAGCGCTACGAAAGTCGGCAGCTACTCAATCCGCGCGTGTTGGTTGCCCTTAGGCTCGATCGCGGTCGTAAGATGCCGGCAGAGACGCCGGCGCTACTTTTTCGGCTGTAATTTTAATTTTAGGAGTCTACATGGAACGGGCGCTTAGTTTGGAATTTCTGCGGGTGGTGGAACAGGCGGCGATTGCTTCAGCGCGGACTATGGGTCTTGGCGACGCGCATAAGGCTGATGACGTGGCCGTGCAAGCTATGCGGCGCGAGATGGAAGATGTGCGCATGGATGGCACCATCGTGATTGGTGAGGGCGAGCGCGACGAGGCGCCGATGCTTTTTATTGGCGAGAAAGTCGGGATTGCGGCGCGCGATCGCAACGGGCTTTATCCGCAGGTGGATATTGCTGTCGATCCGCTGGAGGGGACCAACCTTTGCGCTACCGGGGCGCCGAATTCGATTACCGTGCTGGCGGCTAGCGAGAAAGGGGGGTTACTGCACGCGCCGGATTTGTATATGGAAAAAATTGTGGTGGGGCCATCGTGCAAGGGGGCGGTGGATATGGACGCGCCGCCGGCTGAGAATTTGCGGGCGATTGCCAAGCGCTTGGATCGCGATATTGAGGATTTGGTGGTGATTGTGTTGGATCGGCCGCGGCATGAGAAATTGATTGCGGACATTCGCGCTACGGGCGCACGCATCCGGCTGATTGGCGATGGCGATCTTTCGGCTGGCATTGCGGCTACTGTTGTTGGCACTGGCGTTCACGCGGTGATGGGGACTGGTGGGGCGCCTGAGGGCGTGTTGACTGCGGCGGCGCTGCGCTGTCTGAACGGGCAGATTTTGGCGCGATTGGTGGTGAGCAAGCCGGAGCATCACGAGCGGCTCGCGAAAATGGGAATTAAGGATGCGAAGAGGATTTACGATACCGAGGATCTTGCGCCGGGAAAGCGGATTATATTCGCTTGCACCGGAGTGACGGAAGGCAGTTTGTTGCGCGGCGTGCGATTTTTCGGTGAGGGCGTGCGTACGCACTCTTTGATTTTGACTCTCGAGGAACGCGAAGTTCGCTTCATTGATTCCGTGCATCTCGATAAGCGGCCGGATGTGAAGGTGCGCTTCAGTTGATTTGGCGCGGGGCTGGGCGGAACATTCCAGCTTAGCCCGACGTATTACCTGGTAGAAGCTAGGGAGAGGTGTGACATGTCTGCAGTTCCTCCGGTTCCTCCGCCGCAGCAGTATCAGCCGCCACAGTATCAGCAGCCGGCGCCGCGAAAATCCAGCAACGTGATCTGGTGGGTGCTGGGGATTATTGGCGCTTGCATTGTGTTGGTAATGATTGCCGGGTTGGTCGTGGTTTCTGCGCTCGTGCATAAAGTGCACGTGAATGCTCGGGATAATAAGGTCGAAATTGAGACGCCGGTAGGCAGTCTGAAGGTGAATGGGGATAACACGCGTGGGACTGGTTTGCCCGTTTATCCTGGCGCCGTGCAGGAAAAATCGCAGGGGGCGAATTTCGAGGTTTCGGCGAATGGGAAATCTGCGGGGTTGTCGATCGAGAAATATGCTTCGGACGATTCGCGGGAGACGGTGCAGGCTTGGTATGCGAGTAAGCTGGGGCCGGATTTCAAGCTGCAGGTGTCTAAGCCGGGCGAGCACAACGATCAAATTCCGGGCGTGCCGATGAAGATGGATGCTTCGGATGTGGCGTTTGTCGATGATCATGGGGATGGGGCGAAAGTAGTGGCACTGTCGCGGCATGGCGAGGGGACGGAGATTATGTTGTTGCGGGCTGGGAAGAAAGAGGCGCAGTAGCGTGATTGCCAAACTAGGCCAGGACCTACAGGTAAGCTATTTTATACATGATGTCAAATATTCTTGACATTATGTAAATCATCCAATACACTCGGCCCACCTTGAATTGAGGAGGCTGAGATGTCGTACCGAGAAAAGATCGCCTGGCTATCGTTGGCCGCGATGGCTGTGGCCTACGGACCGTATTTTGTGTTGGCTACGAGAAGTCCCCGCCCCTGGGAGCCATTTCCCCACCTGCACCCACTTGGACTATTTGCCGTGGTGTCGATTGTGCGGATGCTCATCCTGGGAGCTGGGTATCTGTATCTCCGTCTCGGCTCGCCCCGAGAGGAGCGCTCGGCACGGGACGAACGGGATCGCGCAATCGAGCAGCGCTCGCTCAATGCAGCGTACTATGTGCTTATCGCGGGCATGATCCTGGTGGGCTGCATCATGCCCTTCAGCTCCACCGGATGGACCATCGCCAATGCTGCGATTTTCTGGATTGTTGCCGCGGAAGTCGTTCACTACGGCGTAGTCGTGGCGAGCTATCGCGTACAGGCATCCGTATGATGCAAGGATCGATTTCTAATCGCATCCGGACCCTGCGTTTCATGAATGGAGAAATGTCGCAGGCCGAGCTTGGGCAGCGCATTGGGCTCACGCGGCAGACGGTTGCTGCCATTGAGGCGGGGAAATATTCGCCGTCGTTGGAGGCTGCGTTCCGTATCGCTGAGGTCTTCAACGTCCCGCTGGGAGAGGTTTTCCAGTGGGAGGTGAAGGCGGCCCCATCGAAGGCGTCGTAATTGTCGATTGGCGTAACATTGATTTCACGTCACGTCTGCGCTGTGTCTTGATGTCGGCTTGAATATCGCTCTTGCTCGAAGAGGCCCGCCAGAATGCGCGGGCCCTACGTTGGTCCTTCGCTGCGCTCAGCTTTCCAAAACTGACTGAACGAAAAACGGCCCGGGAGCCTGACGTGGGCTCTCCGGGCCGATTATTTTTCCGGGGCCCCTCCGACGGAGCCGCTATTGCTACCTGTGAATCGCCGTTACGGGATGACCCGGATGGTGACGCCGGGGCATCTGCGAAATCCGATCTGTTTGAGGCGCGGCAGGACGTAGCGGCGCGGCCTGCACGGAATTCGTGCTGACGTGGTCGCTGATGGCCTGCAACCTCTTCAGAATGGACTGCCACTGCGCCCAATCGAGCTGGCGCAGGAACGGCCTTAGGCCCTGAATGAAGGGATCCTCGAGAACCGTCTCCCCGTTCGATTCCGGAACGAAGAAGCGATTCAGGCCTACACCCAACGCTTCGGCAATCTTTTCGAGCGTGCCGAGGCTGGGCGTCATCTGGCCGCTCTCTATACGAGAGAGGTACGAGCGCGAAACACGAGAGCGGGCTTGGAGCTGGCTCTGCGTCATGCCGCGCGATTCGCGCAACTGACGGATCCTTTGCCCGATATTCTCGACCGTTTCGCGATTCGGCCAGTTTTCGAAGAGCTGGCGATCGTCACCCGGCAAATCCTGCGGCGAAGGCGTCGGAATAACAAACGTCACCTTCGGCGGCAGGAGTCGCAGACAGCGGCGACAATTGCCCGTACGCGTGCGGTACTGCACTAGACCGCATACCTGACAGCGGATTACCTCACGGTCCATCATTTCCGTACTTGTTGCTTTGACGTTCTTTTCCGCCACCGATTTCCTCGCAGACTATTCGGCCGCTGCGGAAGGGAGGGACTGCTAGCTGGGGAAGGCAGACAACTGGCGCGGCCGAGACTTTTCCACAGGCTGACACTTTCTGTCAAGTAGTTTCTTAAATCGGCCTCCGGAGGGTGGAGGATTAGTGCGGTATTGCGGAAATTATGGGAGCAATTTTTCAGCCGTCTCGATCGAAATTCGCAAGATTTCCGCACGATTATGGAGCAATTGGGCGGATTTCGGCAATGGTACGAAATGCTTGAGGGGTATCGAAGGCATTTGTGGGCTGCTAGCGAAAGATTTCCACAGGTCTGTTGAAGACGGCGGCGCCAACCGATTAGGAGCTAGGAAGCCGGGAGATCGCTACTGAATGTATCGAATAAAACCTTCCAGGAGCCGTCCGCCTGCTTCTTCCATATCGTTAGATATTTGCCTTTGTCAGACACCAATTTGCCCGACTCATCCCTGAAACTTGACTGTGTTTTGCCGACCGTATAAGCAAGATCGCCGGAACGCGCGACGCCAACTCGGTCCGCATGCCATTCGATATTGTAGTCCGGCCGACCCAGGTCAGCTTTAATCACTTCCGTCAGGGCGGCTTTGCCGGTCGCAATAGGAGTGTTCGGCGCGAGCATCGAGGCCTGCTCGTCGCAGAAGGCTACTGATTTCTCGAGGTCTCTCGCATTATAAACTTTCAGCCATCCTTCATCTGCCGCACGGACGGCATCGACGTCTTTTTGATTCGATTGCGCGAGGATTGCGCCTGCGCTCGCGAGTAAGACCAGCAATGACAGAGCGATCCGCGGCCTTGATGTCATATTGATTCCTCCGTTCGCTACGATTTCTCGATGGCCCATTTCCACGCGCCCTAGGGTGTGGCTACCACTGGCAATTCTATGAAGCTGCTTTGGTCCGGGCCGTGATAGATGCGCTGGGTGGCTTTTTGGAAGTCGCCGGGCTTGGCCCAGAAGATATTGGGGACGAAGGTTTGTGGGTTGCGATCGTAGAGCGGGAACCAGCTGGATTGGATTTGTATCATTATTCTGTGGCCAGGTAGGAAGACGTGGTTGGCTGTGGGCATTGTGAATTTGTAGAGTAATGGCTTATCTGCGGTTATGGGCTTCGCGGTTTCGTAACCTTCGCGGTAGCGGCCTCGGAAGATATCGGCTGAGATCATCAATTGGAAGCCGCCCATTTGTGGGTCCATGGCTACTTCGTCGGGGTAGACGTCGATTACCTTTACTACCCAGTCGGAATCGGTGCCGCTGGTGGAGGCGATTATGTTGGCGATGGGTTGGCCGCTGATTTTTACCGGGGCTGTGAGCACATCTGATTCATAGGCTAGGACATCTGGGCGGCCTGAGGCTTCGCGCTGGTCGTCTACCAGCCAGATCGACCAGGTGTTTCCGGTGCCGTAGCCCATGGGCATTACCGGGCGTGGGCGGTATGGAGTTGGCTTGGCTGGGTCGGAGACGTATTCGTCATAGGAGGCGTCGCCTGCTTTGGGGGCGGTGAAGCTGGTTTTCAGGCCGGCGTTGAGATAGAGGGGGGTTGGCTGGATTTTGCAGCCGTTATCGCAGCCGGAGGGCCAGGATTGGAGATGGCGCCAGGTGTTTGTGCCGGTCTCGAACGCGTTTACTGGCGCAATTCCCGAATTGGGAGCGTCATCCTTCAAATAATGGGCCAGGAACGGGGCGAGAATCTGCTGGCGGAACTGCTTGCCGGTGTCGGCGTCGAAACGGATGTTGCCTAGCGAGCTGCCGTCGCCGATTTCTTGGCCGTGGTGCCAGGGGCCCATCACTAGGAAGACTTTATCGTTGTTGGTGTCCTTGGGCTTGATGGCTTTATAGACGGCTATGGCGCCGTAGATGTCTTCCTGATCCCAGAGGCTATCTACGAGCATTACGGGCACTTTGAGGGATTGGTCGGCTAGGATGCGGTCGACGGCTTGATCGCGCCACCAGGCATCGTAGCTGGGGTGCTCGAGGACTTTGCGCCAGAAGCCTACCTGTTCGGCGCCGTGGAGGCGGCCCATTTCACCGGCTGAGCCTGCGGCTAGCCAATCGTCATAATCGTCGTAGTGGCTGGTCCACCATCTGGCGCTGTTATCGCGCGTGCCTTCTTGCTCGTAGATGTAGCCGAGATTTTGCTGGCGGAACGCGCCGTTGTGGAACCAGTCGTCGCCCATCCAGCCATCTACCATGGGATTCATCGGGACCGATACTTTCAGCGCGGGGTGTG
>Ga0206813_1058_pt1 | contig 28144 bp, 21 predicted proteins | sample Alteio_BWOrgCont_92_FD_152856 | JGI IMG/M metagenome (GOLD analysis project Ga0206813, IMG submission 152856) | Enriched cells from forest soil in Barre Woods Harvard Forest LTER site, Petersham, Massachusetts, United States -... | ecosystem: Environmental > Terrestrial > Soil > Temperate forest >...
ATGAGCGCGAGGATGATGGAGATTTGGAGAGTGCTGCTGCTGAGAGTAAGGCTATGCGGCGGGCGCCTTGCGAGTGCCGCAACTTAACGCTTGAGGAGCGGGCGGCTAAGAAGGGTGCCGGCGAGGCGGCGGCGATTCGTTGTTTGGTGCCGCGGTCGGGCGTAACTAAGTTTGAGGATGCGGTTTTTGGACCTAGCGAAATTCAGAATGCGGAGATTGAGGATTTTGTTTTGCTGCGGTCGAATGGGTTGCCTACTTATCAGCTTAGCGTCGTTGTGGATGACATCGACATGCGGATTACTCACGTGATTCGCGGGGCGGATCATCTTTCTAATACGCCTAAGCAGGTGTTGATTTATCTCGGATTGGGGGCTGCGCCGCCGATTTTTGCGCATGTGCCTTTGATACTTGGGGCGGATCGGACGCGGCTTTCTAAGCGGCATGGGGCTACTTCCGTTGGGTCTTATGTGGAGGAAGGATTTTTGCCGGAGGCTTTTCGGAATTTTTTGGCGCTTTTGGGCTGGTCTTCCGGCGACGATACGGAATATTTGCCTACTGCGGAATTGGTGCGGCGATTTTCGCTTGGTGGGGTTAGCCGGACTAATGCGGTGTTTGACCGGCCTAAGCTCGAGTGGTTTAACACGCAGTATTTGTCGCAGATGCCGATTGAGGAATTGTTGCCGCATGTGGAAGGGCAGTTGCGGATGGATGGGCTTTGGCGCGACGAGTGGAGTTCGGGCGACGGGCATGCTTGGTTGGCGCGCACTGTGGATTTGTTGCGGCCGCGGACTCGGTTTTTGAAGGATTTTAGTGGTTGGGGGCGGGCTTTTTTTAGTGATGAGTTTGAGTATGAGGGCGAGGCGCGCGCGAAATTTTGGAAGGAGCCTCGGTTGGCGGAGATGCTTGGGAAACTCGCTGACGCGCTGGCTGGTTTGCCGGAGTGGAATCATGATGCTTGCGATCACGCGCTACGCGAGCTTGCTGCGGCGGAGGGCGTTAAGGCTGGGCTTTTGATTAATGCTACTCGGGTGGCGATTGTGGGGCGGGCTGTGGCGCCGCCGCTTTTCGATAGTATGGTGGCGTTGGGGCGCGAGCGCGTGGTTTCGAGATTGCGGCGGGCTTTACCGGTTGTTGGTGGTGGTCAGGCTACTACTGCTGGTTAGACTTCTTTGGAAACTCTCTTCGTTTTGAGCGGGAATTTAGCGGCAGAAGATTTAGGCATCGGGGCCGAACACTACTATAAATTCGTTCCGGGGCGTTTTGAGTTTGTGGCGAAATCTTGCGTGAAGAGGCCCGGCATAAAGCGCGGGCCCTACGAAAGACAAAATCGAGAGGGCCGAAATGCGGGCGGGGCTTAAGGCCCGCCCCTACGAGGCAACTTCAAAAACGCCGACGGGGACGCCGGGGCTACTTTGCGGCGCTTTCCTGCGTTAGTTTTGGTTCGGTTTTGAAGATTTCTGGATGCGTGGGTTTGGGCTTGGTGTCTGGGGTGGCGATGGAGACGTGGACTGGGACGGCTACCTTGGCTGGAGGAAGGCAAGCGGTGGCGTTGCAGGCTTGATATTTTACTACTAGGGGTAGCGTGATTTCGCCTAGCGGGGCGTCGGATTGGGCTTGGAATCTTAGCCAGATGGTGGCGCTGCCGCTGTAGACGCTTAGCTTGTCTTGGGTGAAGGCGAAAGTTTGCATTTGGCCTGCGGGGTAATTGGAGCCGGCTGGTTGGAAGCCGGAGGTGTCGGCTAGGGTTACGTTTGTGGGGATTAGATAGGTTTGCGATGGGGTGTGGGAATTGATGTGGTAGCCGGGGGCGATATTTAGCATTAGGGCTACGTCTACGGTTTGGGTGCGGGGGACTTGCTCGAGCGAGACGTAGGCTACCGGGGTTACTACTTTTGCGGCGCTTGGCGGGGCTTGCGATGCGGCGGCGTTTTGCGCGGGCATCTTTGTGGGAAAAATTGCGGTGGCGATCGCTATTGCTGCGCTTAGGATGGATCTTGTTGCTGGATTTATTTTCACAGGCTCACCGTTGCGCCTAACTGCTGCGTTAGGATCCGGCTCATTACTTGATTTAGGGTTTCGCCGGTTTTGTCGAGCACAAAGGCTTGGGATTGGTCGTTCCAGCTTAGTTTGAAGCTGGTGGTTAGGGCGGAGATCCAGATTTGGCGGACTGGGGCGTTGGGGCTGATTACGAAACGGGTTTCGTCGTCGTCGTCGAATTCTACTTCTAGTTTGCCGACGCTGCCTTCTACCTGGAATTCATGCTCGTCTTCTAATTCTAGTAGACGCTTTTTTAGGGATTCGAAGGCGGCGTCGGATTTTCTTTGGAAGTCTTGTTCGTCCATTATGGATTGAGATTAGGACAGTCGGCGAATCGATTGCAAGTGCGGGGCCGAAAAGCGGGAGGGTCTGAAGAACCCTCCCCTACGAGGCGCGCGTTACAGATTGCTTTGGATTGCAGACTCCCAGTCGTCGTGGCCTACTAGGCCCATTATGTGTTTGGCGATTTTGCCGTCGCGGGTGATTACGTAGCTCGTTGGTAGGCCTAGGATGCCGCCGAATTTGTCGCCGATTTCGTCGCTGCCTAGGACGATTGGGTAATTGATTAGGAGCTTTTCGCCGTTCACGTCGAATTTTTCTTTGGCTATGTAGGGGGCTACTACTGAGGCGCCTTCTTCATCCATGGCTGCGCCTACTATGGTGAAATTTTTATCGGCGAATTTTTTTTGGAATTCGATGAGCCAGGGGATTTCGATTTGGCAGGGTTCGCACCACGTGGCCCAGAAATTTACTACTACTACCTTTCCTTTTAGGCTTGATAGGGCGACGTCTTTACCATCTAGGCCTTTGAACGTTACATCCGGGGCGGGCTTGAAAGTTTTTGGATCGGCTTTTTCGTTGGCGGCGGTTTTTTGGCCGTTTATGGCGCCGCAGCCATGGACTCCTACGCCTGCTAGCAGGACTACCAATCCGAGAAACCAGAAGATTCGATCTTTGTTCATTGCTTTGCTCCTATTAGAGCAGGAATCGATTTAGGAAGCCTAGTTTGCCGGAGAGCCACGTTAGGCGATTGAAGAATACCAGGCCGCCGATTACTAAGAGTAACGCGCCGCTGAAGAGTTCTACTGCGTGCATGTGGCTCCGAAACTTTTTGTAAAACTTCATGAAGCTGCCGATGCCGATGGCCGTCACCAGGAACGGAATCGCTAGCCCTGCGGAATAAACCGCGAGCAGAAAGATTCCTTGCGAGACTTTCTCGCGTGTCGCCGCTACTGCTAGCACGCTGCCGAGGATGGGGCCGATGCAGGGCGTCCAGCCGAAGGCGAAGGCGAAGCCCATTAGGAAGCCGCTTACCGCGCCGGGACGGCCACCTAATTTGCGGAAGTGGAGATCGCGATTTAGCCAGCGTGTTAGGACTGGGCCGATTAGGAAAATTAGGGAGAGGGCGAAGACGTGGGCTGGGCGGAATTTTGGGTTGGTCCATTCCGGCTTCATGATTAGTAGGATGCCGGCGGCTACCAGGATTGCGCCTACGATTAGGCCGATGCGAATTGAAATCTTGTTGAGCACGCCTAGTAGGTGCAGGCCGAAGAGCAGGATCATGGCTCCTGCTAGCGGGGCCAGGAGACTGCGGTTTCTTAGTAGGAATCCGCCTACGGCGCTGGCGGAGGCGCCTAGCATTATGAAGACTATTGAGAAGCCTAGGACGAATGCTAAGGCTGAACCTAAGAGGCTTGTTATTTTTCCTTCGCCTTCGCTTAGTTCTTCTACGCCTACGCCGGAGAGCATGGAGACGTAGCCAGGGACTAGCGGTAGTACGCAGGGGGACAAGAACGAGACTAGGCCTGCTAGGAAGGCGGCGAAGATGGAGACGTCTACCAATTCGGGTTTGCTCCGTTTTTACTTGGATGCTTGGGAATTGGAAAAGCTACTTCATGACGTTTTATTTTCTCATATATGTTGTGCGGGTGCGCGGATTCCGGTCGTGGATTGAGATGGAATTGAAGGGCTGAGTCTTGGGCGGACGCGCGCAGCGCTAAAGCGCGGGAATAAAGATGGAGCGGTTTCGGAGTGCTGAAGCGCTCCTCCCCCGCATGAATGCGAGGGCTGCTACCAAAAATCTGAAAGCTAAGTGATTCTTCCGGGCTTGACAGTTGCCCTTGGCTATTTTTGAGGTCGTAAGAGCCGGCGGGACGCCAGCGCTACGTTACGACGGCCTTCTTTTGTGCCAATCGGTTTCGGATTCGTAAAGCGTGGCTATTTCTAGGAGGCGGGCTTCGTTCCAGTGGCTTCCTATTAATTGCAGGCCTATGGGCATGCCTTCACTGGTTGTGCCGCAGGGGATGGAGAGGGCTGGATGGCCTGTGAAATTCGCTGGGCGGGAGACTCGGACTAACGCGGAGCGAACCGTCTCTTCTTCGCCGCGGATGCGGACTACTGTTTCGCCTATGCGCGGGGCGGGGATGGGGGCGGAGGGGGCGACGATGGCGTCTACTTCGGCTAGGGCGGCGTTGAATTCGGCTGCGATGCGCGGGCGCTCGCCTAAGGCGTGCAAATAATCTGCGGCGCTGATTTTGGCGCCTTGCTCTAGGCGGGCGCGGACGTCGGGACCGTATTCGTTGGCGCGGGCTGGATAGAAGCCCGAGCTTTGATGAAAATTCAGGGCTTCCGCTAGCGCGATATTTGTGCCGGCACCGGCGGAATCGGCGATGTGGGAGAGAGAAATCTGGCGGACGATGGCGCCGCGCTTCTCGAGTAGCTTCACGGCGGCTTCGATGGCTGCGAGAATTTCGTCATCGACGCGATCGAAGAAGAAATTTCGCGGCCAGCCTAGAGTGAAACGTGCGCGGCGCGATTTGCCTTTGGGTTCGCTTGCTGCGGCGGCGCGGAAGGGATGCTCTTTCGAAGAAATTGTGGCGAGCAGTAGCGACACGTCATCCACGCTGCGTGCGAGCGGACCTACGTGATCGAGGCTCACGGAAAGCGGAACTACGCCTCGGGTGCTTACGCGCCCGAACGTCGGCTTTAGGCCTACGATGCCGCAGAGCGCTGCGGGAATGCGGATTGAGCCGCCGGTGTCTGTGCCTACCGAGCCGAAACCTAACCCGCTCGCCACCGCTACGGCTGAGCCGCCGCTTGAGCCGCCGGAGACGCGGGTGGTGTCCCAGGGATTTCTTGCGGCGCCGTAGTGCGGATTTTCGTTGGTGATTCCGTAGGCGAATTCGTGGAGATTGGTTTTGCCGATGATTACGGCGCCGGCTTGGCGTAGGGCGCTCACTACGTCGGCGTCGCGGTCGGGAATGAAATGCGAAAGAATTTTCGAACCGGCGGTGGTGCGGATTCCTTGCGTTTCGATGTTGTCTTTGATCGGAAGTGGAATGCCGTGGAGCGGGCCGCGATTTTTGCCTCGGGAGATTTCTCGCTGGGCGCGGCGGGCGTCTTCGAGGGCGCGCTCGGCGGCTATCGTGATGAAAGCGTTTAGTTCGGGATTTAGGCGCTCGATTCTTTCGAGGGTTGCGTTCAGCAGCTCGACTGGCGAAATTTTGCGGCGGCGCAATAATTGCGAGGCTTCGCGGATCGAGAGATAGCAGAGTTCATTGCCTGGAAGGGGGCGCACGCGAACAATGTTAGAACACTTTCTCCTGCCGCCGCAGATTGCCTGCGGAGCCGAGGTTCGCGATTAACAACACCACGCGGTACTGATTTTCGGTGCGCACTGTGCCGATGGAGAGGCGGCGGTATTCGAAGCCGAGACCGCAGCACGAACCGTTGTAAGTAATCTGCGCGACCTGATTTTGGAAAGCGTGCGCGGCAAGGTCGTAGCTGAAGCCTACCGCGGTGTTCCATCCGGGCCGGTTCATGTCGCCATAGCCTACGAGAGCGCGGGCTTGATCGGTTCTTACGCGGAACGTCGACGCGGGCTGCGAGCCGGGAAGATTTTGAGTGGAAAAATCGGCGAGCTGGATGAAAGTTTCTTTATAGGGCTTCAGTTTGAGGAGCGTGCCGATGGCGGTCATCTGGCCGCGGGCGGGATCGAAGTCGATGCGAAATTGTACGTCGTAGTGACCTCCCGGCATGATGCGAAGGTCGCTGATGATGGGGGAGAAACGGCGGGCTTCGTCGGCGAAGGCGAAGGGCGTGAGAGAGTCGAGAGCTTGAAACACATTGCGCTGGCCCGGCACTAGCGCGCCGCCGAAAGTGGGATCGAAGAAATATTTTTCTTTGAGGTCCCAACTAATCAGCTCGTCGCCGCCGGAATCTCCTGAGCGGCGGAATAACCTTTGGCGGATGCCGTATTCGATTTCGTTGGTGTCGGTGAGAGTTTCGTCGTCGTCGTAGCGAACGAAGCGGCCGAAATCATTTACGCCGTTTACGTAGGAATAGACGATTTCGGGCTCGATGGTGTGCTTCCACTTGTAGCCGTGGCTTTCCCAGATGCGTTCGAGGGAGGGAGGGCGAATATCGAGGCTGAATTCTTCGGTGGTGCGGATGAAGGACTGGCCGAGATATCGGCCTGTGGGGCCGACTTGTCCGCCGTAGGAGGTGGAACGCAGAGTGAAAGTTGGAGTGACGCCTAGCCACGGGCCCCAGTGCAGCGGGATGGTGACGCTGGGGGCGATTTCGCTGCGCTCTACGAAACTGGGGGTCTCGAATCCGGTAACAGTGTCGATGCGATGTACGGCTCCGGCGAACGAATCGAAGGAAAAATAGATCGGAATGTGTTTGAACGGAGCTTGATCCACGGAGCTAAAGCGAACTTCGGGGGCGGAACGCAACGAGATGTATGTTTCCGGCGAGGAACTGAAGAAATTCTTGTAGCTGCCGGCGGCTACGTCGAAGCTGAAGCCTGAGAAATTCTTGGTGGCGAACGTGGTGTTGCGCACTTCGGAATTTACGGCCTGCGAGAAAGTTTCGGCGAAGGCTAGTCGGAAAGTTAGCGAGGTGAGTTGATTCAGATCAACTACCGTGCGCCAGCCGTCGGGTAGAAATGCGTCGAAGCCGAGGTGCGCTTCGTGTCCGCCTTGCTTTTCGAGTCCGCCGGGCTCGGGCAGGCCGCGATCGATTACGCCGTAGTAGGAAATGTCGAGCTTGGCGTTTTCCCAGGGGCGCATGCGGATGTCGCCGCGTTGGCTCCAGCCGCGCTTACTTAGGTAGGTGCCGCCGACCGTCGCGTCCATCCAATCGGTGGGCGCCCAATAATAGGAATCGCCGAAGAAGAAACCTTTCGCTGTCGAGCTGCCGGCATCTGGGATCATGAAGCCGGATTGACGGCCGCGCGAGGCTGGGAGAGTGGCGTACGGTAGATAAACGATCGGGACATAGAGCAGGCGGAAATCGGCGTTGTAGAGCTGGACGTTTTTCTCGAGGCGGACGGTGGCCTCGGGCGCATAAAATTTCCAGGTGGGGCGATCGGGGCGGCAGACGGTGATCCAGCCGCGATGAACTTTGTAGGTTTCCTCGTCGATGCGCTCGGCTTCGTCGGCGTCGAAGTGTAGAGGATTGGGACTGACGAGCAACGTGGGATTAGGACGGCGCTGGACTCCCAGCGTCGCGTTTACGTGATGGAACGTACCGCGGCCGGTGTTGAGATTGTAGTGGGCGTCGGCAGCTTCTACATGTTGATCGAGGCGATCTAGGACGATGTTGCCGCGCGCGACGACTTCGCCGGTGTCGTCGTTGTATTCAACGTGATCGGCGCGCATGCGGACATCTTTGTAATGTAGATCGACGTGACCGTCGGCGTAGGCGATATTGCCGATCTGGCTTTGCTTTTCGGCTTCGAGAGTGGCTAGCGGGCCGGGGCGTTTGGGTTTTTGTGGGTTTGCGGTGCTTGAGGCTGGGGCGGATTTTTTCGGCGGAGTGGCTTGAGCGCGGGCGGATGGAGCGAGCGCCATCGTCGATGCGAGAGCTGCGCAGAATAGGATGCGATGAAGGATGGTGGCTCCGCGCACGTCGCGCATGGTGACGGCGAAAAGAACTGAGAGCCTAACACGCACTTCAAATGGCAGGCAACGCACACGGCACTCATTTCCTTGGACCTTGCGATTCGGATTTGTGTTAGGCTGGTCGCGTTCCATCACCGGGACATCCGCGGCGCAAAAAGCACTGGTGATCAACACATGCTCGAAGTGCGGCGCGATCCTATTCGAAGACGCCTCTCGCTGTTCCTTTTGTAATGCGCCACTCACTGTAGCTGCGCGGCCGGACGAGTTTGCCTCAGTGGCTGCCAACTCGGGTGCCAACGACGTAGAGCCTGACTGGCGCTTAGAGGTTGCCCGGCGGTTGGAACTCTACCGGGCGCGGCGGCGGCGCTTCATGCCCGACGACGATTCGCAATCCCCACTTCCCTTCCACGAGGAACGCCAGACGCCCATGATGCGGGAAGAACATTTCGTCGTGGATGTGGATGAGGAACTTGATCTGCCTCCCCGGCCTGCGCGCAAAGCTGCTTTGCCGCGTGCGACGGAACGCGTGGAAATTTCCGCGATGCAGCCTGAGTTTGATTTTTCTGCTTCAGGCGATCCGCGGGCTCATCCTCAGACCGCGCTGGTGCCGGTTGCGGATCTGCACGAGCGGCGGCAGGCTGGTTTGCTGGATTTCATTTTTTTGGCGCTGGCTTACGTCGGGTTTCTTGGGCTTTTTCGCTCGTTGGGCGGACATTTCTACTTTGCGCGCGTGGATACCGTGGTTTATGCCGCGGCGTTCGTGCTCTTCTACGCGCTTTACTTTGCGATTTTCACGATTTTTGGCGGGGCTACGCCAGGGATGCAGCTTCGTGGGCTGTATGTGGTGCGGCTGGACGGGCATCTGGCGGAAAACCGGCAATTGCTTTGGCGCGGTTTTGCTTATTTGCTTTCTGCTGGGGCGCTGATGCTCGGATTTCTTTGGGCCATGTGGGATGAAGATCGTTTCACCTGGCACGATCGCATTTCGCATACGTACGTCACGTCGGCGCTGCCGCTGGGGCAGGAGGATTCGTACGAAGTGGCGCCGGCGCCGCGGCAAACCTTGGCGCACAAGTAGCATCGAACCATCATCGCCGGGCCTGAGCGGGGCGACGATGTTATACTCGGAACTCAGGCGAAAAGGCCGAGACCTTTGTTTTTTGAGGGCACTTTTAAGGCATTCGTGAAGACGGTCCAGGGAACCGAATTCGCGTCGTAGCCGGCCGAAGGATAATCATGAGCCGATTGATGAAGCAAATCGCCATCAGTTTATCGATCTTGATTTTGGTGTTTACGGCTGTCGGCTTTGTGATGGCCAAGGCTAACGCGCCGGACGACAAAACTTACCGCTCGTTGACGGTTTATAGCGAAGTGCTGGAGCATGTGCAGCGCGATTATGTGGAGGACCCGGACATTCATCAGGTGACCAGCGGGGCGCTTCATGGATTGCTCGATTCGCTCGATCCGGATTCCAGCTATTTGAGCCCGCTCGAATATACCGATTACAAAGAACGGATTCAGAGCAAGGCTACGGGCACTTCCGGTTTGGCACTCTCGAAGCGCAATGGTTACATCATCGTGATTTCGGTTTTGCCGGATAGCCCGGGATTGCAAGCGGGATTGAAATCGGGGGACTACATCGAATCGATTGCGGGATTTACTACCAGCCAGATGTCGATTGGGCAGGCGCGGGTTTTGATGACGGGGCAGCCGGGATCTACCGTGAAGCTTTCGGTGATACGTCGATCCAAGGTCGAGCCAGAGCAAGTGGATTTGGTGTTGGCGAAAATTCCTGAGCCAAAAATTTTGGAAGAGCGGTTTGAGGGCGATATTGCTTATTTGAGATTGCCTGCGCTCGATGGCGGGACGGTTGGGCGTTTGCGCGAGAAGCTGACGCAGCTTGAAGGCAAAGGCGCGCATAAATTGGTGCTGGATTTGCGCGATTGCGCGATTGGCGAGCCGGCGGATGGCGTTGCTGCGGCTCAGCTTTTTCTTCCTGCGGGGACGGTTGCTTCTTTGAAGGGGCAGACGGTTTCGGAACAGACTTTTAGCGCGGATGCCTCGAAGCAAGTTTGGAAGGCGCCGGTCGCGGTGTTGCTCTCGAATGGAACGGCTGGAGCTGCGGAAATTCTTGCTGCGGCGCTTTCGGATAATCATCGTGGTGAGACGATTGGCGACCGGACTTTTGGAACGGCTTCGTGGCAGCGCGTGATTCAGTTGGATGATGGTTCGGCGCTGATTTTGACGATTGCGAATTACTATACACCCGCGGGGAAATCGATTCCTGCGGAGGGCGTTGCGCCGACCGTGCAGGAAACTGCTGACGATGTGGCTGCGCTGAACGATTTGCAGCAGACGACTTCTCCGCCGCCGGGGCAAGTGGCTTCGCAGGATGATCCGCTTTTGAAGAAAGCGATTCAGATCGTCCAGGGCAACGGCGCTGCGGTAAAGAAAGCGGCGTAGTTTCCGCGTGGCTCGCGAGCGGGTCCGAAGCACGCCGCCCGAGCCGCACATTTCAGTCGGAACTTGTAGGGGCGCGGGTTGCTGCGCCCGCCTGTCGCGCAATTTCCCCTCATCGCGAATCCTGCCGCTCTGTTCCTTCCGCGCAATTCCCGCGAACCGCAATCGCCATGCGCTTCTCGCCGCCTGCGTCGCTCTCGCCTTGATCTTTACCGGCTGCGGGAAAAAGCGCCTATCCACAAATGAAATTCATGCGGTGACGAAAGACCTCGTCGCCGCGGCGAAGGACGTTCTCGGCAAGCAGGCCAAGATCGACGTAGCTTCGCAGATGGAAACACTTCCCGGCGGGACCCATCTTTTTACCGGCGACCAGATTTACATTTTGCTTGGAGATCTGAGCAAACAAGAAGCGCTTGAAGGCGCACTCGACGTCGTCGCTCACCGGAATCACCTGATGCGCGGGGCTACGACGATGTCGGGCAATGCGATTCGCTTCGACTACTCCCGAGATGGCCAGCGCACTCACGCGATCCATTTGCTTGTGGCCGGCGCTGGTCCCGCACCAGCGCCTGTGCCGAATGGTTCGGCGCTGCCGAAGAGCGCACCGCGACTGGCAATCATCATCGATGATCTGGGCCACGATTTGCCGCCGCTGCGCGAAATTCTGCAGCTTCACTATCCGCTGACGCTTTCGGTGATTCCGAATCTGCCCGATTCGGCGGAGGCGGCTAACGAGGCGTACAGTCACGGCGACGAAGTGCTGCTGCATTTGCCGATGCAGGCGATTGAAGCCGATGCGAAAACTGAGCCGGTGGAATTGCGCGTGGGGATGAATTCGAACCAGGTGGATAAAATTTTGGGCGCGATGCTGGAGACTGTGCCGCATGCCGCCGGCGTGAATAATCATCAAGGCTCGCGGGCTACCGCTGATCCGCGATTGATGAACGAGTTGATGGAGGCCTTGCAGAGGCGCGGGCTTTTTTTTGTGGATAGCCGGACTACCAAGGAGACGGTGGCTTTTGATACGGCGAAGAAACGCGGAGTGCGGGCGGCTTTTCGCAACGCGCAATTTTTGGATGATACCCCGACTGCGGCTGCGATTTTGGCGCAGCTGGATCGCGCCGAGGCGGATGCTCGGCGCAAGGGTTGGGCGGTGACGATTGGGCATCCGCATTCCGCGACGATTGCCGTTTTGCGGGAACAGCTACCTCAGATTGAAGCGAAGGGGATCAAGTTGGTTTTTGTTTCGGAAGTGGTGAAGTAGCGTCGCGGTGGTTGCGGACGTTTTAGATTTTGGTCGGGCGGAGCGGATGCCGGGCTTAAGCCCGCCGCTACGACGCCACGGTTAATTTAGGATTTCGGTGGCGATTTGGAAGACTTGCTCGGCTATTGCAAGGGCAGAGGTTAGGCCCGGAGATTCGATTCCCATGAGCTGGATTACTGCGGGGATGTCTGCATCGCGTTGAATGATGAAATCGGCGATGCCGTGCTCCGTGGGCGGCACGAGCTTCGCGCGGATTCCGGAATAACCCAGCACTAAATCTGCGGCTTGTAATTCGGGCACCATGGTTTTTGCGTCGCGGGCAAAATCTTCGATCGGCTCGCGATCTCGCTCGTAATCGTTTTTGTCGGCTACGTAACGGGCTGTGGGGCCGAGCAGAACTGTGCCCCAGAGCGTCTTGGTGAGATGCACGCCTAGGCTCAGGCCATCGCTGTGTGGCAGAGGATAGACCAGGCCGCGTATCAGATCTGCTTTTGCGCGCACTAGCTCGCAGTATTCGCCGCGCACTGGATAAATTTTGTGCTTGGCCATCGGTGAGCCGAGCATTGCGGCCACTTCGTCGGCGAAGAGGCCTGCTGCATTTATGAGGCAACGCGCTTCGATTTCGCCGGCTGCGCTTGATACCCGGACTTTTCCACCGATGTGCTGGAGCTTCTCGACCTTCGCATGCGTGACGATGTGCGCGCCCTGATCCGTGGCGACGCGGGCGTAAGCTTTCACTAGTTCTTCGCTGGAAACAATTCCGGTGGACGGCACCACGATGGCGTGATCGCCTTCGATGTGCGGCTCGCGGGCGCGAATGCCGGCGCGATCTACGATCGACAAGCCTTCTACGCCGTTCTTTCGGGCGTTTTCCATGAGCGCGGTTAATTTCGGGCCTTCCGCCGGCGTCGCTGCGACAATTAGCTTTCCAGTATTGCGATGCGGGACGTTGTGCGCTTTGCAGAATTCGTAGGTGAGAATATTTCCGCGGACGCAGTGTTTTGCTTTGAGCGATCCTGTCGGGTAATAGAGGCCGGCGTGAATCACGCCGCTATTGCGCGTGCTGGCGCCCATGCCGATTTTTGGCATGGCTTCGAGGACGAAGACGTCCTCCCAGCGGGCTGAGAGGGCGCGTGCTATGGCGCAGCCGACTACGCCTGCACCGATGATGACGACATTTGCTTGCTCCATCGTTTAATTATCGCGAAAAATTATTGGAGTGGAGGAAATTTTGGAGATGGAGTTGCTTTTGCGTTTGTGAATGCGTGGATTGGTTGCGAATTGCCGGACGTTCGCCGAGGCTCACCGCGGGCGCAGCAAGCCAGCGCCCCTACAAGGAAAATGCAACAACGACGGACCGGTAAGCGTTCCGCCATTGCGTGTGCGCTAGTAATCGCCGCCTACGGCGTCGAAATATCCTGCGCATTCGACTAGTTGGGCTTTCACGCCGTCGTGGACCGCGTAGTGATGCGGCTTTCCGTCGAGGCCTTTGGCCCAGAGCGAGGCGCTGCCGTGTTCGCCGTCTTTGTTTAGCGCGTAGAAGGTTATGTGGAACTTCTTTAGCCGCGATTTATCGATGGCGTAGTTTCTCACTACGCGGTCTAGCGCTTCTAGGCACGCGTCCTTGGGGGATTTGCCTTGGCGCATCATTTCGACAATCGTGTGACCGCCGGAAATTTTTATATTTTCTTCGCCGCGGCCTGTGGAGCCGCCTCCGCCTACATCGCCATCTACGAACAGGCCTGCGCCGATTACTGGGGAATCGCCTACGCGGCCTGGAATTTTCCAGGCTAGGCCCGAGGTTGTCGTCGTGCCTGAAATTTCGCCTTTGGCGTTTACTGCTAGGCAATTGATCGTGCCTGTGGGCGGATAGGCTACGACTTGCTCGATGTGGGCGGCCCAGGCTTGACGCTCTGGCGTGTCGAGCAGCTCCGCTATTTTTTCTTTCCATTCCGGGCTATCGAGTCCCGGGCGCCAATTTTCTGACGAGGTGGCTTTCCAGGCTAACCAGGCTAGGCGGGAGCGATCTGTTAGCAGATTCATTTCTTGGAAGCCTTCGTCGACGGCGAATCTGCGGGCGCCTTCGCCTACGATGAATACGTGATTGGTTTTGTTCATCACGGCTTTGGCGACTAGCGATGGATTTTTTATGTTGTGGACGGAAGCTACCGCGCCGGCGCGGCGCGTGGGGCCGTGCATTACGCTGGCGTCCAGCTCCACGACTCCTTCTTCGTTCGGCAAGCCGCCGTAGCCTACGGAATCGTCTTCGGGATCGTCTTCGACTTTGGTGACTACTGCCAAAGCGGCGTCGAGAGTGTCGCCGCCGGATTTTAGTACGGCCATTCCATCATCCAGGTGCGCCACGCCGTTCGCAGAAGAAATAATGATTGGGCGGGCTTTGGTTGCGACGTTTTGCAGCGCGCTGTCGGGTGGGGGGACATCTCTTGCCGGCGTTTTACCGAAGAGGCGCCGGCCGCCTGCTGCACATGCGCCGATTGCAGTGGCTAAAAAAAATCTACGCCGAGTCCATTCAATCATGGTCATCCTCCACTCGAATAATCCAGACAACGCAACGATCGGCGCAAGTTTCGTTTGTGGCGCGATCGTGCCCGAAGAGGCCCGCCATAAAGCGCGGGCCCTACGAAGAGCGTGCGCGACTTTGCCGCGTTCCGAGCTAGCCTGCGGCGACTGGTGGAGCGCTGGTGCCGCCTGCCGGAGTTGGCGCGGCTACCACCGGGCCGGAGCCGGGGCGATTCTGCAACATTTCGATCACTTTTTGGTAGAGGCGCGTGCGCAATTCGTGGCGCTCGTTGGCGCGGGTGATGTAACGGACGGTGATTTCGATTCCACTGCTCGTCGGGCGGACGCTTACACTGGGCTCGGCGGAAAAATCTTGGAGCGTGATCGACGATGTTACGGCCTTCCATTCTTCTTCGGCTACGCGGGAGCTTTCGGCAGTTTCGGCGGCCACCATCTTTTGCAAGGCTTGGGCGATCGGGGCCGGATCGTCGCTGGATTTGATGAATACTTCGAGCTCATCCCAGAGCCACTGGCCTGAGGTGGAAAAATTAAAGTAGTGGCCGCGGATGGCATAGCTATTTACGAACGAAACGCGGCGGCCGGTGGGATGGCCTTCCGACAGGTTTCCTGTTTCGAGCAGCACTGTGTGCAGCAATCCGATTTCTACTACTTCGCCGCTTACGCCTTCGATTTCTACCCAGTCGCCGAGTTGAATTCCGTTTTTTCCTACCAGCGCGAACCAGCCGAGGCATCCGAGAATGAAATCTTGCAGCACGACGAGGCACCCGGCACCGGTTACCGCCAGCACAGTGCCGAGTTGAGTCGGCAGGCCCGCGACTACCAGAAGAATCAGCCCTACACCGACAGCTTGCACGGCGATTTGCGCTACGGCGCTGATGCTGCGCAATCGGCGGCGTTCTGGAGCGAGCTGCTTGAAATAACGGGCGACGTAGGAATTCGCGATGACCATTAGCACGGCGAGAATCAGGATGATGACGATGGAGACTAGAACTTCGCGCAAGGCGGTGCGCTCGCGGCCTTGCACCAGCAGGATCCATTTTCCGTAAGTGATGTCTAGATCTTTGGCGATTTGCAGCCTTCGATCGATGTCACCGATCGATTTCTGGTCGTCGGCGAGTTGCGCGAGGGTGGTCATGGCCGCGCCGGTATCCTGTTGCGCGTCGGTGGTTGAGGTGCGGATTCCCGGTTTTTTCGCTGTCTCGCTTGCGATTTGTGCTTCGAGGGTATCGCGGTTTTTCCCGAGCCTGTCTTTCAGGCTCCAGACTTCCTGCTGTGCTGACGCGATCTGCTTGCGCTTGGTGTGCAGCTTCCACCACTCGCGCGTTTCGCTCAGCAGATTGAGAGAATTTGATTCGCCGCCGGAGGAGGACGATGAGATTGCGGACGTGGCGCGATCGAGGGCGTCCTTTGTGTCTTTTGTTGACGCGTCGTGTTGATCTTTCATGCGCTGCAGCAGCGATTGCAGATCGCCGCCGGCGTTGATCAATTCTTGCTTGGCGCTGGCTAGATCGTCTTGATCGAGCTCGAGTTGGGCTTGCAGCAGATCGAGTTGCTCCTGCAGCTTGTCTTGTTGATCGCCTTTGGCTGCGGCGGTGGCTTTGGTTAGCTTTTCGTTTAGGTCTTCTTGGGCATCGATGCGTTTTTGGAGGGAGTCGATGCGGGCGTCGAGTTTCTTGATTTGCGGGGTGGGCGCGGCGGGATGCTTGATGGCAGTTTGCAGCGCGGAGCCGAAGGCTAGATCTACTTCTTGATCGGCTATGCGCAGGGCTTGTTGGACTAGGGCTAGCTCTTCGGGGGTGGTGGCTTGTGGGGCTAGCTTTTGCGCGTCTTGCAGCGGACGCTGATCGACGAGGGCATCTGCGGCTTGTTGCGCTTTTGTGGCGGGATCGTCCGGTAACGCGGGGGCGCGCCAGTAGCTGGCCCAGAGTAGGCCTGCTGCGGCTGCTATCAGAAGTAGCAGGAGGGCGGCTAGTGCGGCCTTTGTGCCTTTTCCCATCGCGGTTTTAGGGTCTTCGGGCATTTTTTCGTTTGGCGCTTTGCTGAGTCGCGGGCTGGGATTAGGGGCAGATTTTAGCATCTTCGATGGCGTCGGCAAGGATGGCTTTGCTTTCGGATTCTTATTGGCACGATTTTCTTTGCAACACTTTCGTGCGCACTTACGGGCACTGCTACGGCGCACCACTTGGAAAATCGCCCCGGCCGTGTTTGTTGCATGTGGTCAAATTTGTGGTCGTCGGATGCCGGCAGGGACGCCGGCGCTACTTAGGGCTTGAATCCTACGCTCTTCCATAGTTCGGCGGTGTCGTAGGCTGTGCCGTTGGTGATTACCGTGCGGACATTTCGGATGTTGTGGATATTTTCTAGCGGGTTGCCGTCTACCAGAATTAGATCGGCGCGCTTGCCCGCTTCGATGGTGCCGGATTCGTTATCTAGCTTCATTAGTTTTGCCGGAACTATTGTGGCGGCTTGGATTGCTTCCATCGGGGTGAAGCCTGCTTGGACGTAAAGTTCCATTTCGCGATAGAGGCTGTGGCCCGGCACGGACTGATCTGTGCCGGCTACGATGGGGATTCCGGCGCGATGCAACGCGCCTGCGATCGCGACGTACTTCGCGAATTCGCGGCGGATTACGTCGCGATACTCCGGCGGGAGGCCACCGCCGGCAAATTGCACGGCAAGTTCGGGGGCGACTTTTGCCACGCCGGGCTCGAGGCTTTCGAGCGTGCGATCCGGACCTACGGTGAACCCTTCGAAAACCACCAGCGTGGGATCGATCACCGTGCCGTGCGATTTCAGAAACGCGATCGCTTTCTGCGATTCCGGCGACGCGAGATCCACATTCGCTGCGGCTTCTAGGCGATCCATCGGCTTTGCGTCGGGCGGCAATGGCTTGTGCATAATGTTTGCCACATATTCGATGTGATTGATTTGATCCATGCCGGCTTCTACGCCTTCGTAGGCGTTCATGCCTTCGGGGATGTGGCCGGTGACGGTCATGCCGAGGCGATGGGCTTCCGTTGTTACCGCTTCGACGTTGGCGAGTTTCACGGAGCTGTAAATTTTGATCTGCTGGAAACCTAGATCGTGATAGCGGTCGACCCATTCCTTAGCTTGCGTTGCGTTGTTGACGCGCTCGACGCCGAGGGCTAGCGGGCCGTCGCCGTCGACGACTCCTGCGGCGAGAATTCTTGGGCCGAGGCCGCGGGAGTTGGCGATGGCGTCGCGGACGGCGGTGATGAATTCGAGTTCGTTGCCGACATCGCGAACGGTAGTGGCGCCGGCGGCTAGATAAATTGGGCCCCATTCCACCTGTTCGAAATGGGCGTGCATATCCCAGAGGCCTGGAAGGATAAATTTGCCGGCGGCATCGATGATCTTGGCGTGTTTTGGATATCGGACTTGCGTGCGCGGGCCTGCGGCGGTGATTTTTCCGTTTTCGATTACTACCGTGGCGTTTGGAACTGGAGGTTTGCCGGTGCCGTCGATCAGCGTACCGTTTATTACCGCGATCTGATCGCTGCGTACGCCGGAAATTCCTTTGGCCATTTCGTTGAGAGCGGCCATTTCATCTGCGCCAGCGCGTCCTACAAAAGTGCCAAGGGCGGACTCGTAGCCTTCGCGAATGGCTTCGAAATGGTCGAATTCTGCGTCCACGCTGATTTCAGCGATAAGTTGCAAATTGGCATCGAACCAGAGGGTTTCGCGGCCCCAGATTAGACCTTCGATGGTGAAGCGCTGCAGGGTTTCGGTTTTGTCGCCGATTTTGATGTCGTCGTTACCGCGCTGCTCGATTTTTACTTCGCCGGTTGGGTAAGTTTTTAGTTTTGCGGGAGAGCCATGCGATTTCCAGTATTGGACCAGGAGCATTTGCATTGTGGCGGGGGCATAGCCGGCGACGGTGAAGAATTTTTCGGGGCGGGGTTCCTCGCGCCAGGTTTTGTCTTCGCGGATGCGGATTTTATCGGTGCCGACTTCTACCGCTTCGTCGATTGCGGCGCTTCGGGCGTTGCGGCCGTTAATTTCAAATTGAGTTGGGGACAAATCTTCGGCGGAGACGAGGTGGGCTTGGAGCGGGACAGGAGTTCCGCGATCGGTGAATTCGAAATTGATCGAGAAATTGCGGCCGGTTGGCGCGGCGGTTTCTGTGTAGCTTTCCTCGCCGATGGGTTGCTCGAATTTGTGCAGGCGGAACCTGGCGGAATTTTTCGCGGGGGTATCTTGCGGAAAAGCGGGCGGTCCCGCGAGCCAGCTTACTGTGACCACAAACAAGACCCACGCGTAACGTCGCGTTGAAGATTTCACTTTTTCTTCCCTTCGAATCGAAATTGCTGCGCCCCGAACGTGCTTGTCAGAGTACGACAAATTGCGGGTTTGCTGACCGTGAATTGTCAGAATCCGAGTTTGCGACGTTTGTCGGAATGTTCTCGCGACGTAAGGCCACCCGCTAAATGGAAGCCTTGATTTCGTTGCTGCGGGGCGTCAGTATGTTTCGCCCTGTTGGGCTAATCGTTGCTGCGGAGCCATTTTACGAAATGAAACGCTTTGGGTTTGCCATCGTAGTCACCTTTGCCGCTTTTTCGGTTTCGAATTTCGCCGTTGCACCCGGACATGCCGCGCTTGCGACGGCGGGGCGCGCGATCGCTCAGAAACCTGCACCTGCCGCTGAACCGGCCTATGGCATGAAGATTGATTTCGGCGTGCGGATCAAGATGCGCGATGGCGTGGAACTCTCGGCTGACGTGTATCGTCCCGATGCTCCTGGGAAATTTCCCACGATCCTGCGCCGCACGCCCTATGTGAAGGCCACTGGCGGAGCTCGGTCCATCGAGAATGTGCGCTATTACGTCTCTCGAGGTTACGTTTTTGTCAGCGAGGACGTTCGCGGGCGTGGGGATTCGGACGGCACGTTCGTTCCTTATCGCACGGACGGCATCGATGGCTACGACACGATTGAATGGTGCGCGGCGCAGACTTGGTCGGATGGAAAAGTGGGGACGTATGGAGGCTCGTACGAGGGCGTGAATCAATGGCTGGCCGCGGTGCAGCAGCCTCCGCATCTGACTACGATGGTCGCGCTGGTTTCGCCTTCCGATCCTTTTGTTGAGTCGCCTACCGGGATTCCCATTCCGCAGGACATTAGCTGGTATTTTTTTACTGCGGGGCACGTGTTGCAGAATATTGATGCGGTGGATTGGAATCGCGTTTACGAGCATTTGCCGCTTGTGGATCTGGATGAAGTTGGCGGGCGGCGCGATCAGAATTGGAAGGACCTTTTTGAGCATCCTACGCTCGATGCCTGGTGGGAACCGCTGCGGTATCAGAATAAATATGAGCGCGTGCGCGTTCCGGTGCTGCACATTTCCGGATGGTATGACGATGAGCAAGTTGGAACGCCGCTCAATTATATTGGCATGACTTCCAAAGGTGCTACGCCGGAAATTCGCAAAAATCAGAAATTGTTGATGGGGGCTTGGCCGCACGCGGTGGATTCGACTAGCAAGCTCGGCGATGTCGATTTTGGCCCGAGCGACATTATCGACATGCCTGCTTACGTTTTGCGCTGGTACGACCACTGGCTGAAGGGCAAGGACACTGGAATCATGAGTGAGCCGCCGGTGCGGATTTTTGTGATGGGCTCGAACGAATGGGTTAACGAGAATGAATGGCCGATGGCGCGGACGCAGTGGACTAATTATTACGTCCATAGCTCCGGGCGCGCGAATACGCTTTCCGGCGACGGCGTGCTTTCGACTGCTGAGCCTGCTGCTGAGCCGGCTGACGGTTATCGTTACGATCCGAGAAGCCCCACGCCATTTATTACCGCGCCTTCGTTTGCGCAGATTGGCGGGCCGGATGATTACCGATCGGTTGAGGCGCGGGATGATGTGCTGGTTTATTCTACCGAGCCGATGAAGCGCGACACGGAAGTTTGCGGGCCGATTCGCGCGGAGGTTTACGCCTCGTCTAGCGCGACGGATACGGATTTCATGGTGAAGCTGATTGATGTTTGGACGGACGGTTATGCGGAGCGATTGAGCGACGGGATGGTGCGGGCGCGTTATCGCGATGGGATGGAATCGGCTTCCTTGATCGAGCCGGGGAAAATTTATCGCTACTCTGTGGATGTGTGGAACACTTGCGAGATGTTTAAGGTGGGGCATCGCATTCGCGTGGAGATTGCTTCGAGCGGCGTGCCGAAATTCGATCGCAATCCGAACACTGGCGAGGCGCTCGGTAAAACCACGCGGATGCAAAGTGCCGATCAGAAAATCTTTCATGACCGCGAGCATCCGACGCATTTGATTTTGCCGATTGTGCCGGCGCGTAAGGCTGGCGCGAAATAATTCGGATTATTCTTCGACTGGGAGACACACCGTGCGCCGACTGATTTTGATTGCTGCTGCCATTCTGCTTTCGACTTTCATTGCGGCATCGCAAGAACAACAGCCAACGCCGCCGCAGCAGGACACCGCGCCTCAGGAGACTCCACAGAAGCCCGCGACGACGCCGCAAAAACCGGGCGGCGCCCGACCGAAATCGGGCGCGCGGGTGGTCGGCATGGGCACGCCGGTGGTGAAGAAGCCGGTCGATCCGTTGCTAGCGCCGACGCTTGATCCCGATTCGCCGGAGGCGAAGGCGGTGGAGGCGATGTTTGGGGTGCACGAATTTTCGCAGGTGGTGATTTCGCCGGATGGAAAACAGGTGGCGTGGGTGGAGTCGCTGACGGAGAAAAATGGGGCGCCTTCGGCCAATTCCGCGATTTATATTGCAGATTTGAAAGATCCGAAGGCTGCGCGGCGCGTTTCGGCCGGTTCCGCGGACGTGCCGCGTGCGGAGAGCGATGTGGCGTGGTCGCCGGATAGCAAGCGCATCGCGTTTCTTTCCGATGCAGCGAAGCCTGGGCAAGCGCAGCTTTATATTGCCGGCGCGGCGGGCGGAGCGGCGCGGCGGATGAGTAGCTTGAAAGGATATCTCGCGTCGCCGGGCTGGTCGCCGGATGGAAAAACTATCGCGATGCTGTTCACCGAGAATGCTACGCGGGCGGCAGGACCGCTGGTTGCTGAGACGCCGGATGAAGGCGTGGTCGGGCAGGAAATTCACGAGCAGCGCTTGACCCTCGTGGACGTGGCCAAAGATACCGTGCGGCAGATTACTCCCGCGGACATGTACATCTATGAATTCGATTGGTCGCCGGATGGAACGCGATTCATTACTACTGCCGCGCATGGGAATGGTGACGACAACTGGTATGTCGCGGGTCTTTATACCGTGGACTTGGTAACCGGCGAGACGAAATTGCTTTATCAGCCGAAGATGCAGATTGCCGTGCCGCATTTTTCGCCGGGCGGAGATACGATTGCTTACATCGGCGGATTGATGAGCGACGAGATTTCTGTGGGCGGCGACGTGTATGTTTTGCCGGCGGCGGGCGGCGAGCCGCGTGATATGACGCCAAATATTAATGCCACGCCGAGCGCGATCACCTGGATCAATGGCGGGCGCCAGATTTTGATTAATGTTTATGTGGACGGGCGCACCGGCGTGGCGCTGCTGGATTTGACGGCGCAAACGATTAGTGTCGTGTGGACCGACGTAGAGACGATTTCTGCTGGTTGGTTCGGTGCGGGAATGTCGGTGGCGAATGATGGCGTGACGACGGCGGTGATCCGGCAATCGTTTGTGAAGCCGCCGGAAGTTTGGGCCGGAGAGATTGGCGATTGGAAACAGATTACTGCGCGGAATGAGGGGCTGGATCCGGCTTGGGGGCCGGCGCAGAGCATTCATTGGACTAGCGACAGTTTCAAAGTGCAGGGTTGGCTGCATTATCCGCCGGATGTGGATACTTCGATTAAGCATCCTTTGGTTGTGGCGGTGCATGGCGGGCCTGCGGCGATGGTTTCGCCGATGTGGCCTACGCAGTGGAGTTATGAGGCGGCGCTTGCGGCGGCGGGATTTTTTGTGTTGGAGCCGAATCCGCGCGGGAGTTATGGATCGGGGGAAACTTTTACTCGGGCTAACGTGAAGGATTTTGGCTATGGCGATTTTCGCGACATTTTGGCCGGGATTACGGAATCGCTTGCTGCGGCGCCTATCGATAACAATCGCGTTGGGATTACTGGGTGGAGTTATGGCGGGTTCATGACGATGTGGGCGGTGACGCAGACGGATCGATTTAAGGCGGCGGTGGCTGGGGCTGGGCTTTCGAATTATCAGAGTTATTACGGCGAGAATGGGATCGATCAGTGGATGATTCCTTATTTTGGGGCTTCGGTTTATGACGATCCGGCGATTTATGCGAAGAGCTCGCCGATTACTTTTATCAAAAAGGCCAAGACGCCTACTTTAATAGTTGTTGGGGATCGCGATGGGGAATGTCCGCCGCCGCAGTCGTATGAGTTTTGGCACGCGCTTTTGGCTAATCATACGGAGACGCAGTTTGTGATTTATCCGAATGAGGGGCATATGTTTGTGAATCCGGATCATAGCCGGGATGTGGTGGCTCGGGCGGTGGCTTGGTTTAAGCATTATTTGTGAGAATTCGTAGCGCTGGCGTCCCGCCGGCTCTTACGACCGCCGTCGAGAATCAGCTTCGCAATCTTGGGCGGACCGCAGAATTAACTTCATTGCATTGATTGATGTGCTCTGTCCGCCCGTGTTGATTCGTGTGGCGTGATCTAGCTCGTCGGAGCCGGCGAGACGCCAGCGCTACGAAACCTACGCGGGAATTTCTGGGACTGCGGCTAGTAACGATTTGGCGTACGGGTCTATCGGGTTGGTTAGCACTTCGGTGGCTGGACCTATTTCTACGAAGCTTCCTTTGCGCATCACCGCTACCCGGGTGGCTAGTTGGGCTACTACCGGGAGCGAGTGCGAAATTAGGATGTAAGTTAGATTTAGATCGCGCTGGAGTTTGGCTAGCAGCTCCAGGATTTGCGCGCCCACCGAGACATCTAGCGCTGATACAGGCTCGTCGCCGATTACTATTTCTGGGCGCAGGATTAGGGCGCGGGCAATTCCTACCCTTTGCTTTTGGCCTCCCGAAAATTCGTGCGGGTAACGCGTGAGCGCGTCGGCTTCCATTCCTACTGCCGCTAGAGTTTCGATAATCCGGGCGCGGGCTTCCGTGCGGCTTAGTTGTGGCTCATGGATCGCGAGAGGCTCGCCTACGATCGCGGCTACTGGCATGCGCGGGTCTAGCGAGCCGGCGGGATCTTGGAAAACCATTTGGATGCCGCGGCGCAGGGTTCGCAGATTGCTGCCTTTGGCTGCCAGGAAATTTTCTCCGCGGTAATCGATTTCTCCGCTGTCTGGCTCGATAAGGCGCATCAGCATCCGAGCCAGAGTGGTTTTGCCGCAGCCGGATTCGCCGACGATGCCGAGAGTTTCGCCTCGTTCCAGATCGAAGCTCACGTTTTCTACGGCTGTGGCGTGGTGCGATGCTGCGGCGAATGCACCGACGCTGACGGAATAAGATTTGCGCAAATTGCGGACGGCTAGGATCGGCGGCGTCATGTCGATAGCGCGCCTTCTGCTGCGACTAATACGCATCGCGCAGTGTGCTCGGCATTTACTCGGCGCAAATCAGGGACGCGCTCATCACATTCGGTGCGGCGAAATTCGCAGCGCGGGGCGAAAGCGCAGCCGGGTGGCAATGCGTTGAGAGATGGGACGGTGCCGGGGATTGGCGTTACCTTGCCGCGTTCGAGGCGTGGGGCGGCTCGTAAGAGACCGACGGTATACGGATGGCGCGGATCGCGCAGGATTTCTTGCACGGGGCCTTCTTCGACGATGCGGCCGGCGTACATTACCGCTACGCGTGCGGCCACTTGGGCGACGACGCCGAGATCGTGGGTAATGAAAATCATGGCGAGACCGAGATCACGCTGGAGGTTCACTAGGAGTTCGAGGATCTGTTTTTGTACGGTGACGTCGAGAGCGGTGGTTGGCTCGTCGGCGATCAGGATGCGCGGGCCGGCTGCGAGGGCCATGGCGATCATGGCGCGCTGGCGCAGGCCGCCGGAAAGTTGGTGCGGATATTGGCGGGCGCGCAGTGCGGGTTCGGGGACGGAGGCGCGTTCGAGTGCGGCTACGGCGAGGCGATGAGCTTCGGCTGCGCTGACGCGCGCTTCGTGGACGGTGATGGCTTCTTCGATTTGCGCACCGACACGCATTACCGGATTTAGCGCGGTCATCGGCTCCTGAAAAATCATGGCGATTTCGCGGCCGCGGATGGCGCGGATTTGCTCGGAGTTGGCAACCGTGAGATCGGTGCGGCGCGTGGACCGCTGCACGGAGTTGTCGGTGCCGCTGCGGTTGCCATTGCTGCTTCGCGGATATAGCCAGGCTTCGCCTGTGCGGCGCGCGCCCGGCGGGGTGAGCCCCATTAGCGCGAGTACGAGCATCGTTTTGCCCGAGCCGGATTCCCCGACGATTCCGAGCGTCTCGCCCGGCGCGAGCGTGAACGTGACATCGTTCACCGGACGAATCCAGCCGCGCTCGGTCGGCAATTCGACGGTCAGTCCGCGCACATCGAGCAGCGCATTCACACTCTCATCATAAAGCCAACATAAGATTCTTTCACGGCGCTATTGCCTGGGTGTATAAGAAAGGCAATGCCTCGTCCGAGATGTCCGCGATGCGGTGCCCCGCTTTCCGGCGGATTCCTCCGGACTCGATGCGAGAATTGTGGCGCGACATTTGGCCCTTCGTCGCGTCCCTGGCGCGATCTCGCGATCTCGATGTTTCCAGTGTTCGTGCTTGTCGGCCTCACGGTTTTGGCATCGCGGCGCGGCTCTATTCAACCGTCCGAGATTTTTAGGGTCGCGTCTCAGTGCGTTGCGGTCCTTGTCTTCGTTCTGCTCCGGTACGCATCGACGCCAGATCGAGCCCCACAAATTCTCGAGCTTCTGAAACGCCCGAGGCGCTCTGACGTGCCCATTCCGTTTCGCGGGCTGGAAGCGCCGCTGTTCGAACCCCCCACGAGCTGGAGGGCAATTCTTTCGTCGCCTCGCCCGCGCAAATTGAAATCAAGCCTTGCAAGAAAAATCACTTTTGCGGTCATCACGCTGCTCGCGGGAGTGGGCGTTTGGATTGCGTTCTCATTGGGATACGATTGGCACCCAATTGGCAGAGAAGTGTGGATTCTCTTAGGACTTTTCTGGTTTGTGGTTCTTATCTACGGCTTCGTTACCTCGATTCGCAACGCCTACCAATCCCACGGACTCGTGCGCGACGGCGAAGCGACGATCGGTTGGATTACGGACGCTTGGGAGACTGGCGCAGAGATTCGGAAGGTCCACGTCACGGTTCAATTTCGCGATTTAGTCGGCCGGCTCTTTGAGCATGATTTCGTGTTGCGGCGTGGTGACGATTCAGCAGATCCAGGACATCCGGCGCTGCTATTCTACGATTCTCAGAATCCCGAGCGATGCACCATTCCGGCAGCGACCACGGTTCAGTTGGCTGAAAATGAGGAATCGCTCAGCGCTGCGCGAGCGGGATGACGAAACGTAGCGCCGTGTGCGTTGCAGAGAAGCTGCAAACTTTGTTGTCGGTTAGTCTCGCGGATTTTCCCGCCGCGATGACGTCGATTTCGCGGATGTGCTGCTTGCCCTTGGGATAGATCACCCAGATCCCACCGTTGGCGACGATGTATTTGCGGAGCCGCGTTAGATTTTTCAGTAACTCTTTCGCTTCCGCGCCGAAAAACACCAGGTCCATGTCGGCGGCGGGCTTTTTCTCTTCGAAGGACGGCGCAAACGGCTTCATTTCGTTGAGGAATGAGGCATCAAGAACTTCGAGGACAAGAATTTTTTGGCCGCGCTTGACACCGAGTTTGTCGAGTAGCGAGCGGTCCGAGTAATCGCGTTCGGCAGGGCGGAGCTTTTTGGGTCGCGGCGGCATGCTCAGCGCTCGATCACTGTGGTCTCGCCGAATTTTTTGCCGAGATCTCTTAGGTACGTGTCAATCGTCGCGGTATAGCCGAACACGAAGCGGGACATGAATCTGAAAAAGCGATTGTGTATTTCGCCGTCCTCGCGAATCTGCACGATGCAACCGTTGGGTGGAATCGGCAAAAGATCGGTGGTCCACTTGCCGCCGAAAGGCAATTGCGGGTCGGCGATTTCTGTGACCAGGTGGCCCGGCGGCTGCGATTCGATCACTTGAAACGGAAGAGTGTTGCCGTGCGCATCGATTTCCTGCCAGGCGGCAAAAGAATTTTGAGACGTAAGCGGACTGACACTTTTGACGTTGGAGCGCCAGGAAGGAAATTTGCCGTAGTCGGTAATGGCCTCCCAGATCGCATCCTGAGATTGGCGGTAGCGTGCGACGCGCGCGACGGAATGGCGTTCGGGCAACGCGGCACCGATGGCATAAACAATCGCCAGCAGCGCTGCGATGACCCCTAGAATCCAAATTAGCCACTTCATCGTAACCGCCTGACGAAACACCCGCCACGAATCGCTGCGACAATCGGTACAATTAAACTTCGGCCATGCCTGCTGCATTACAACAAAGCGCGAATTGGCGGTCTCTACTTGCACGCCGCGGCTTCCGCTACTTTTTTGCGGGCATGATGATATCGCTGTTTGGCTCGGGAATGAACTTCGCGAGCGTGACTTGGTTCATCCTGGCGCAAACGGGCTCGACAGTCGATGTGAGCATCATGCTGATCCTGGCGACGCTGCCAGGCTTGCTCGTACCGGTGGTGGGCGGGGTGCTGATCGATCGCGTGGACCGGCGTTATCTTGCGATCACTTTGGATCTCGCGCGTTTCGGCGCCGTCGGCGGAGTTGCGGCGCTGATCGCCTTTGCGCATCAGGGATTGCTGCTGATTTACGGCATGGTGCTTTTCAACGGATTCTGCTCGGCGATTTATTGGGCGACGATCAACGCGTTGGTGCAGGAAGTTGTCGGCGCGGAAGAACTGGTGGGGGCGAATTCGGCGCTGGTGATCGCGGTGCAATGCGGCTGGCTGATGGCCGGCGCACTCGTGGGATTTTTCTACGATCGCGCAGGAATCGCAGGAATTTTGCTGATCGATTCCTGCACGTACGCGGCGTCGGCCTGCTGTCTTTATAAATTGCGGCGCGGATATTTTCATCCCCGTGCGACGGCGCCCGACCAGGCGCGCGCGGGGCTCGATGCGCCACTGGCGATGGCGGAGGAAACGGCGCTGCCGCCGATTGTCGAGGCGCTGCCCGATCCGGGTTTCTTGCACGAATTGAAGGATGGCATCCGGTATTTGCGCAGCCAGCCGAGCGTGATGGCGCTGGGCTTCACGTACGCGGCGATGCTGGCGGGCGTATTCAGCGCAAATGTTTTGGTGGTGGCGCTGGCCAAGGACGTTCTTCATTCGGGCGCGCGCGGCTTTGGAGCACTCGAATTCGGCTGGGGATTTGGGGCATTGATCGGCGGGTTGGCGGTGGGTTCTCTGATGCGACGCACCACAATCGCGCGGGTGTTGGTGACGGCGCTGGCCGTTCTGGCCTTCGGGCACGCATTTTTTCCGTTCGTGCACATTTTGCTCGTGGCCGTGGCGATGCAAGCAGTCTTCGGCGGCTGCCGGGCGATGACTGGCATCATCACGCAATCTTCGATCATGACTACCGTGCCGAAATATCTGATGGGGCGCACGCAGTCCTCGATCACCGTATTTGCCACCACGCTGCAAATGACTATGAGCTTCGTGCTGGGCTGGCTCGCTGAACGCACCGGACTAATCGTGGCGTTCGCGGTGCTTTCGGGCGTTTATGCGGTGGCGCTGGCGACGGCCTGGCGCGCGCGCGGACTGGCCATGGGCGTGCCGGCCGAGTCCGGCGCCGATTGAGACTGCGCCGCGGCGCGGCCGTGCTCTGCTGTTGAATTCCGTTTCGGGTTGCACCCCGCTTGCCGCATAATTCCCGCGCGAAGAGGCTCAAGGCTAGCGCCAAGC
>Ga0206813_1060_pt1 | contig 27822 bp, 20 predicted proteins | sample Alteio_BWOrgCont_92_FD_152856 | JGI IMG/M metagenome (GOLD analysis project Ga0206813, IMG submission 152856) | Enriched cells from forest soil in Barre Woods Harvard Forest LTER site, Petersham, Massachusetts, United States -... | ecosystem: Environmental > Terrestrial > Soil > Temperate forest >...
CTGGCGTCCGTGCGCTCGCAATTTGGGAAGGAATATCCGCTGACTATTGGCGGGGAGCATGTCACTACCAAGGAGAAGATTCAGTCTACCAATCCATCGAAGCCTAGCGAGGTGATTGGGATTTTTCAGAAGGCTACGGTGGAAATGGCGAATCAGGCGGTGGAAGGGGCGCATCGTGCGTTTGAGAGATGGAAGCGGGTGCCGGCTGAGGAACGGGTGGCTTGTTTGTACCGGACGGCGGAGATTTTGCGGGGGCGGCGATTTGAATTGCTGGCGTGGCTTACTTTTGAAATTGGGAAGACTTGGCCTGAGGCGGACGCTGATATCGCCGAGTTGATCGATTTCTGCGAATACTATGGGCGGGAGGCTTTGCGTTTGGCTGGGCCGCAGACTTTGACTCCCATGCGCGGGGAGAAAAATTATTTGCGTTATATTCCTCTGGGAGTGGGCGTGGTGATTCCGCCTTGGAATTTTGCTGCGGCGATTATGGGCGGAATGACTATGGCGGCGATTGTTACGGGGAATACGGCGGTTGTGAAGCCCTCGAGCGATTCGCCCACGATCGCGGCGATTTTTGTGGACATTTTGTATGAGGCTGGGGTGCCGCGGGATGTGGTTAGCTTTTTTACCGGGCCTGGGGCGACTGCGGGCGAGGCTTTGGTCACTAATCCCAAAACGCGATTTATTGCATTTACTGGATCGAAAGAGGCTGGCTTGCGGATTGCCGAGCAGGCTTCGAAGGCGCAGGCTGGGCAGGTTTGGATTAAGCGGACGGTGCTGGAGATGGGCGGGAAGGACGCCATCATTGTCGATGATGAAGCGGATCTCGATGCTGCGGTGGAAGGAGTGGCGCTTTCGGCGTTTGGGTATCAGGGGCAGAAATGCTCGGCTTGCTCGCGGGCGATTGTGACGGAGAAGATTTACGACAAGTTTCTCGAGAAGCTTGTGCCTCGCGTGAAGCAGATGAAAGTGGGTTCGCCGGAGGATCCTGCCAATTACATGGGTCCGGTGATCAACAAGGCCTCGAAGAAATCGATCATGGAGTATATCGAGGTGGGGAAGAAGGAAGGGCGTTTGGTGGCTGGCGGGAATGCGATTGGCGATGATGGGTATTTTATTGAGCCTACCGTGATCGCGGATATTTCTCCGAAGGCGCGGATTTTTCAGGAGGAAATTTTCGGGCCGGTTTTGGCGGTGACCAAGGCTAAGGATTTTGATGATGCCTTGAAAATGGCCAACGACAGTGAATTTGGGCTGACCGGGGCGGTGTATTCGAAGAATCCGAAGAAGATTGAACGGGCGGCTGAGGAATTTCATGTCGGGAATTTGTACATGAATCGCAAATGTACCGGGGCCATGGTTGGGGCACATCCGTTTGGTGGATTCAATATGTCTGGGACGGATTCGAAGTCGGGGGGGCAGGATTATTTGTTGTTGTTTACGCAGGCGAAGACGATTGCGGAGAAGGTGTAGTTGGTGGGGCGCGGAAAATAGAAAAGGGAATAGGGGAAATGGCGCGGCGATGTGGGTAGACCGGTGCCACGATTTACGCGGGCGGGCGGAGCAAGCCCCGTCCCTACGGCGCGTGAAGAGCTTCGGTGATTAGAGTGGTTGAGGCCGGAGTTTGAAGGCGTAGCGCAAGACGACGTAGGCGATCGGTCCGAGCGCTAAGAGGACTGGGGCCCAATGGAAGACGATTGGCTCGCTGTAATAGACCTTCACCGCGCATAGGGCTGCCGGTAGGACGATTACGCAGAGTAGACCGAATTTTCCCCACGGAATTTTGAATTGGCGGTGCGCTTCGGGCATTTTGCGGCGCAATTGCCAGGCGGCCAGGACCGTCATCATTGATGTGGCGATGCGCGTCCAAATATAGATATTCACGAGATCCGTTACTGGGAATTTGGCTAGCACGCAATACACCACCGTTGAGACCGCAATCGCCCGCACCGGAGTACCGTAGCGCGGATGAATTTTTCCTAGCCAGGCGGGCAGGTAGCCGTCTTCGGCCATGGCTGCGGGAATTCGCGTGGTGTAGAGAATCGTTCCATTTGAGAGCGATGCGACGCCGATGATTGACGCTGCCAGCATCGCTACTCCCAACGCCGGGCCGCCGATCAGCCGCGAAGCTGTCACGATATAACCGGTATCCCAAACCTGCCAATTTCCGAGTACCGCTAGCGCCAAGGTGGCCGGCAGCGTGTACGTCAAGATATTCATCGGCGTATTCCACGCCAGCACGCGCACGAAAGTCCGTTGCGGATCTTTCATTTCTGCCGTGCAACTCGAAAGCTGCTCGTAGCCGGCGTAGTCCCACATCGCCAGGGCGAGGCCTTTGCCGAAGACGCTGCCGAAGGGGCGGCCCGGCGGGACGAAGGGCAGGATGGGATTGTAGTGCCAGTGGAAAATGGAAACGGCGCAGAGCCATACGACAGGAATGAAGATTGCCACTTGCAGGGCAATCGCCAGCCAACCGGCCACTTGGATGCCGCGCGCGTTCATGGCGGCGATCAAAATCAATACCAGCGCGGCACCGGCCCATTTTTCATTGGGCGTGATTGCGATGTAGTCTTTCACGTAATCCATGAACAGCACGCCGTAGAGCGAGTTTAGTAAGAACGTGCCGGTCCAATTCCACCAGCCGCATTGGAAGCCCCAGAAATCGCCGAAGGCGGCGCGCGACCAGCGATAGAAGCCGCCTTGGACCGGCAAAATGCCGTTCATTTCTGCGGATGCGAATGAAATAGGGATGCTCCAGAAGAAGGGCACGAAGGTGAGGAACAGCAGGGCCATGCCGGGGCCCGACCCGGAGAAAATTTCTTCGTAGCCGAAGGGCCCGCCGGCCGTGTAGCCGTAGAAAATTGCGAGCAGCGGGAGGAAGCCGATTTGACGGACGGCGCCTGGGGAAAGTTTGGATTGGGCAGGACGTGAGGGATCGGCCATGTTGGGCGAGAGCGGCCGCATGATAGTGAAGCGTCGAGGGCAATGCAATTGGAAAGGCGCAGCGCGAGCGTGTTCATTTCTAGGTGACCCGGCGAAGATACGGAATGCGCGCGACTGGCGGACTGAGAAGTGCCCAGCGCTGAAGCGCATGGCCGTTGGCGATCGTGTTTCGGAGCGGTGAAGCGCTCCTCCCCCGAATAAATTCGGGGGCTCCCACGGTGATGCCGCGGCTCCGCCGCGATGAATGCGAAGTGCCCGCGACGCAAGCGGAAGCCCTCGAGGTAACTCTTATCGAGACTAAGTTGGAGCAGAAGCGGCGGAGCTATCGCGCGGCAACAAATTATTTCTGGGGCACGAAGGATGCGAATCGGGCCGTATTCACGAGAGAATCTGCTTGACCCTTGTAGGCCCACGGCGGAGAATTACAGCCCTGAAATTCCTCGGTCCGGGGTGTGATTCCGGTAGGGAGCGCTTGCCCATGCGTGTGATTCGTTACGCCCTCATAGCCATACTATTGCTGTCGGCCAGCTCCGCGCAGGCGCAAAACCTGCGCGTGATCAAGCCGGATATGAATCGCGCCGCGGACGTCCAGAAGAAGCTTCGAAAATTTCACCAGGCGGCTACGATTCATCCACGCCCGGCGGCAACCTCGGCAATGCCTGGCCTGGAAGAACCAACTGGACTGGCATTCGATCCCTCGGGAAATCTTTATATCGCCGCGGCGCCACTGCAGGAAATTTTGAAAGTGACGCCGGCGGGGGTGGTCTCTGTATTTGCGGGAGATGGCACGGTGGGATCCGGCGGAGACGGTGGGCCGGCGGTGGACGCAGAGCTTGACGATCCATTTGACGTGGCCGTGGATGCCAGCGGAAATGTGTACATCGCGGATTTGGGAAACAACGAGATTCGCGAAGTCACCACCGACGGAAACATCAATACCGTTGCCGGCGGCGGCACGGTGTGCGGCACCACAAGCGACCCCATCGGCGATGGATGTCCGGCGACGCAGGCCACTCTGAACCAGCCGGAAGCCGTGGCCGTTGATGCCAATGGGAATCTGCTGATTGCCGACACCGGGAACAAAGTGGTTCGCGGGGTCAACAAAACAAACCAGATCATCACTATCCTGGCCGGAGGCGCGGCCACGATTTGCGGGGGAGCTACGAACAGCATTGGCGACGGCTGCCCGGCGACACAGGCAACGCTCGCAAGCCCGGTGGCATTGGCGGCCGACACTCTCGGAAATATTTTCATCGCCGATGCGGGATTCGCGGCCGTGCGATTCGTCAATTCGGCGGGAACCATCAATCTGTACGCAGGGAATTATTTGCCGGGATTCACTGCGAATAACGTGGCAGCGACCGCGACCTCGTTGTATTCGCCGGAAGGCCTGGCCGTCGATGCCAGCGGAAATCTTTACATCGGCGACTTCACGACCGACGAAGTTCGCGTTGTGAACTCGTCCACGAAAATCATCACGGACGCCGCCGGAAATGTTTTTGGGCCGGATATATATGCGGGCGATGGCGGGCCGGCCACCAGCGCGACGTTTACCAGCGTGTGGGGCGTGGCGATCTCGCCCACTACGGGGAATCTCTTCGTCGGCGATCTGATGAACAGCCAAATTCGCACGGTGAACAAGAGCACCGGGGTCATCACGACGTTTGTCTCACCGGCGCTGACTCTGGCGCAGACATTCATCGAACTGGACAAGCAAGTGATCAATACCAGTTCGATGCAGACGGTAACTTTCACCAATACCAGCGGCGCGGCTCTGACCATTTCCACGATCGAGGGATTGGAGGCTTCCTACACCGAGACCGACAACTGCGTGGACACCACGCTTAACCCCGGCGATTCTTGTTCGCTGTTCGTGACTTACAGGCCGACGCTGGTTTGCGAGACGGATGCCAGCGGCACTGTCGTGAACGATACGGAATTCCTATTGATTCATGACGGGCCGAACGGCGGAAGCTTCGTGGTGTTCGACTCGGACGGCGCCGACGCTACCGGGCTGACGGTCAGCGATCTAACCGACGACTCGAATTCCCCCGCCAGCCTGGCGCAGTCGCTGGTGGGCACTGGCGTATCCGTCAGCAATGTGACTTATACCGGCGCGCCTCAAGCTGCGGGAATATTTACTGGCGGGCAGAACATTATCGGTTTCAACAGCGGCATCGTTTTGAGCGCGGGCAGTCTCGCCAACGTGGTGGGCCCGAATTGCCAGGCCGGAATCACTCGGGATAATGGTTTGCCGGGAGACACCGACCTGCAAACGCTGCTGCCGGCGAATTCCTCGGCAACCATGGACGCCGCGGTGCTGGAATTCGATTTCGTTCCCGTGGGCAACACCATCAATTTCCAATATGTTTTCGCATCGGATGAGTACACCGAACACGTGGGATTTTTTGATGACGTGTTTGGATTCTTCGTCAACGGCGCCAACGCCGCGCTGATCCCCGGCACGAACACGCCGGTATCGGTCAACACTATCAACAACGGAAATTCCGGGGATGCCAACATTCCGGCTTCCAATTCGCAGTTGTTCATCGATAACGACGTGCAATTTCCGACCGCCGCGCCGCTGGATACGGAAATGGACGGCATGACCGTGGTGCTTTCGGTGCAAGTGCCGGTGAATGCGGGCGTCACCAACCACATCAAGCTGGCCATCGCGGACACCGGCGATCATGTGGTGGATTCGAACGTGTTTGTGTCGGCGGGCAGTTTGAACAGCTCGCCGCTGCGCGTTTCTCCGGGCACGCTGGCCTTCGGGAATGAGGCGGTGAACGCCACCAGCCCGGCGCAAATCGTCTCGCTGACCAACGGCGGCGCGAGCGCGGTGAGTATTGCCAGCATCACGGCTTCGGCAGGGTTTGTTGATTCGACCACTTGCGGCGCGTCGCTGCCGGCGAATCAAAGCTGCACCGTGAGCGTTTCGTTCGCGCCTACCGCTGTTGGACCGGTGCAGGGAACTTTGACGGTTACCAGCGATGCCGACGGGCCCAATACCGTGCAGACGGTGGGTTTGTCGGGCACCGGCGTTACACCTTTGACGGTTCTTCTGCCTTCGAGCGTGTCTTTCCCGGCGACGCCGCAGAACACCACCAGCGGGGCGGTGACCGTGACGCTGACGAACAGCGTCAACAGCGTGGCAAACGCGGTGGTGACCAGCTTTGCGACCACAGGGCCGTTCGCGATCGCTGCCGGCGGAACTTGCACTGGCGGGACGAGCGTCACGCCGGGCAATGCCTGCACGGTGCTCGTGACATTTACGCCGACGGGCACGGCACCGAGTAGCGGCACGCTGGTATTCGAAGATAACGCCAGCGGAAATCCGCAAACGGTGACGTTGAGCGGGACGACAGCTACGACGACGGCCACCGTGACGGTGCTGCCGCCGACGCTTACTTTCCCGGCGCAGAATCTGAACACGACCAGCGCGCCGATGACCGTCACGGTGAAGAATACGAGCAGCACGACCGTCAATGTGACCTTCTCGAATATCACTGCCATTGGTCCGTTTGCGGTATCGGGCGGGACTTGTTCGACTACCGGGAACGGCATCGCTCAAAACGCGAGCTGCACGATCTTTGTGACGTTTACTCCGACTGGGACTGCGGCGAGTAGTGGGACGCTTTTGGTTACCGATAACGCCACCGGCAGCCCGCAGAGCGTTGGTTTGAGCGGGACGACGACGACGCAGGTGACGACGGTGATGGTTACGCCGGCTAGCGTGACTTTCCCGGCGCAGGCGCAGAACACCACCAGCGCGGCGATGACTGTGACGGTGAAGAATACGAGCACGGGTTCTGAGACGCTGAGCTTCTCGAGCATTGCTACATCCGGGCCGTTTGCGGTGTCGGGCGGAACTTGTTCGACTGATGCTTCGCCGCTGGCTGCTGGAGCCAGTTGCACGATTTTCGTAACTTTCACACCGACCGGTACTGCGGCTAGCACCGGGGCTTTGACGATTACGGATAATGCAACGTCGGGCAGCCCGCAGACGGTGACGCTGCATGGAACAACGGCTGGACAGCCTACGGTGACAGTGACGCCGGGCTCGCTGACGTTTCCGGCGACGCTGCAAAATACGACCAGCTCGCCTATGTCTGTAACGGTGAAGAATACCAGCACCGCGTCGCAGACGATTTCATTCACGAATATTTCCACGAGCGAGGGTCCGTTCCTGGTGTCGGGCGGGACGTGCTCAACAGATAGCTCGCCGCTGGCTGCCGGTGCGAGTTGCACGATCGCCGTGACGTTCACGCCGACGGGAACGGCGCCGAGCACTGGGAGCTTGGGAATAACGGATAATGCCGCGAGCAGCCCGCAGCTTGTGCCTTTGAACGGGACCACGCTGGTGCCGCAAATCGCGGTGCAGATCACGCCGGGCAGCTTGACGTTCCCGGCAACTTTGCAGAATTCCACGAGCTCGCCCATGAGCGTCACAGTGAAAAATACCAGCACCGGCGGAGGGACCATTTCGTTTTCGAGTATCACTACGGGCGAGAGTCCTTTCGCGGTTTCAGGCGGCACTTGCTCGACCGATGCCGAGCCGCTTCCGGCGGGGATGAGTTGCACGATCATGGTGACGTTCACGCCGACGGGCACGAGTCCCAGCAGCGGGACTTTGGTGATCACGGACAACGCGGTGAATAGTCCGCAGAACGTTCCGCTGAGTGGAACCACTTTGGTGCCGCAGACTACAGTTTCGGTTTCGCCGACGAGCTTGACGTTCCCGGCGACCACGCAGGGAACTGCCAGCGCGGCGATGACCGTCACGGTAACCAACACCAGCACCAATCAATCGCAAATTTTCTTTTCGGGGATTTCGGCCAGCGGGCCGTTTGCGGTTTCCGGTGGAAGCTGCGCGGTCACCAACAATGGCGGGCCTCCGGGAATTGCGGTGGGAGCGAGCTGCACGATTGGCGTGACGTTCACGCCGACGGGGACTGATCCGAGCAGCGGCGCTTTGACCATTGCCGACAACGCGGTTGACAGTCCGCAAACCGTGGCGCTCAGCGGCACTACGCTGATTCCGACATCGTTCACGCTCAGCATCGGCGGCAACGGCAGCAGCACTGCGACGATTGTGCCGGGCGATACCGTCGTCTATCCGATCATTCTCACGGGTTCCGAAGGGGCTACGGGGACGGTCGATTTGTCCTGTGTCCCGAACACGCCGACGATCACCTGCAACGTGACGCCGACCAGCGTTACGCTGAACGGCACCACTTCAATATTCACCGGCATTTCTGTGATTACGTTCTGTACTTGGACGCCGCCACTGGGCGGGCCATCTGGGCCTTCAGGGAGATTCGGCGATCCGCAGCGATTGGGGATTCCGATTGGATCGTTGCTGGGCTTGCTGCTGATGATGGTGCTGTTCGCGCGCTCGAAGCGGCGGCGCTGGGCTCCTGGGCTCGCGGCGGTGGTTTTCCTGGCCGTCGGAGTGGCGGGCTGCAAGAGTCTGGCGAAAGGGCCGAATGGAGCCACGCCCGCGGGGACTTATACGCTAACGCTTACTGGCACGCTAAATGGCCAGTCGCAGAGCATTCCGCTGACGTTGATCGTGAAATAAATCGAGGCGTCCGGCGTTATTCGTAGGGCCCGCGCTTTATGCCGGGCCTCTTTGCGCGGGATTTCGGAGAAAGTCGGTCTTGCGCACTCTACATGAGCTAACTAGTGAGAGTTTGCGCCGAGCCGGAATCGAGCGCTGAAATTACTAATTGCCCGGCCCGGCATAAAGCGCGGGCCCTACGTTTGTTCGCGTGCTTTCGCCCGCGATCGGTTCTGCAAACGCAGTCGATGGCGCCAACGACAATCTATTTCTTATTTTTCACGTCAATCGCGGGTGCAATCTCGAAAAGATGCGCTTGAAATCCGTCTAAGCGCACGTACAGCCCGGCCGCACGCAATTCATCCCCATCGCGCAAATAAACCGCCTGATTCAGTTGATCATTAAATCGGTAGCTGCGCCCGGCTTGAATGCGATCGCCCAAATGCAGACGCCCTTGCGCAGTTGCCTCGCCAAAATTCACAACGATCAATTTCCAGGAATTCTCGGTCTGCCAATCGTAGGCGATCAGATTCGCGGCCAATCCATCGCCGAAATCCTGCACGTCCAAGCGTCGCCAACTCCCCGAATGGAAAACCATTTCATTCGAAATTTGCAAGAGCTGGCGATAAAAGGCCTCGAGCGCCGGATCGGCAGTCTCCGCAGCAGCGTGGCTCAGCGCGACAGGCAGCTGGATGCGCCGGCCTTCGAATTGCCCCTGCTGATAAAAGCGCAGTCCTGGAAGCGTGGCAATGAGTGTGGCCGCAGCGTGCAACGGGCCGGGAGGGAAGACCGCCGCACTCCGAGCTTCATCATGATTCTCGAGGCATCGCGCCATATGGCTTTGATACGCGAGATCGCCGCTGATCTTGTCTCGCACCGCCGCCGCATTTCCCGCTTTTAGCGCATCTAGAAGCGTTTTGTCGTACGTGAAATCGAATCCCAATTCGAGCAGCCGGGCCTCCGTCCCCCAATAGGCCTCGGCCATCAAAATTTTCTCTGGAAGCGCCGCGCGAACATCCTGCCAGAATTCTGTGGCCGGCGGAGTTGCGCCTGTTAGCTTGCTCGCCCAGGTTCGCGCGAAAATATCGTTGAGGACCAGCATGGCCATATCGCAGCGAAACCCGTCACAGTGCTTCGCAGTCTCGACCAAATCCGCAATCAGCGCCGTTCGCATCGCCGGATTAAAATGATTGAGCTGGGCGACGTCCCGCCACGGCGGAAAATAGGGATCGCGGGCTCGCGCGATATAGCGCGTCCCTGAATAAGTTTCTGCGCGGTAATAAGCCGAGGGGTCGCGCGCAAAATCCTCCGGCGAACCCTGAATGAAATATTCCGGCTCCTCGCGAACCCACGGATGATCGAGGGCTACATGATTGGGAACGAAATCGAGCATCAGCCGCAGGCCGCGCGCGTGTAATTTATCGCGCGTGGCGTCGAGCGACGTCCAATCTCCGATACGCGCGTCCGGTTGATAACGACGGATCGAGTAAGGCGATCCGACTACATCTTCCAGAGTGGCGCCCGGCAGCGCCTTTTGGAATGACGCAAACGAAGCGGCGTCACCGCGAAATTCGCGACGCGATTCCGGGCTGCGTTCCCACATGCCCATCAGCCAAATTACATCGAAGCCCAATCCCGCCAGGCGATTCCATTCAACATCCGGCACATCGGCCAATGTGATCCGCCGTGTTGCTCGGGCGGAAAGGTCCTCGAGCCATGCCCACGTGTTGATTTCGTAGAGATGTGGATGGGAGCGGAGATTGTTCATCGTCAAGTGCGCGAAGTGCGGAGGAATATTTGCGACGCTCGCGGATTCCACACATTAAGATGATGCCATTATTTGCAGCGGAAGGCGACGCGGGCGAGCGATGCGGATTTGAATCGGGGCCCTTGCAGGGGAGGGTGCTTTAGCCCTCCCGCTTTTCGGCGCACCTCGATTTCTACGGATACCAAGTTTCCGATACGGGGCCGTGCCTTCGGTGGCCCGGCTGCAGGCAGAAATTTGCTTACGAAAGATGGCCGAAAGGCGGGAGGGCTAAAGCACCCTCCCCTACTGGGGTCTTACTCGTAGCGTAACGCTATGATTGGATCTACCTTTGTGGCGCGGCGGGCTGGGAAGTAACACGCTAGGAAGGCGACCACTACTAGCATTGCCGCCACTCCGAAGAACGTCAATGGATCGCCGGCGCGAATGCCGAAGAGGAATTGATTGATCAGGCGCGACAGCAGCCACGACGCGATGCCGCCGATGACGATCCCCGCGCCAACGAGCGCGAAGCCGCGCGTGATCACCAGGGAAAAAACATCGCGCCACTGCGCGCCGAGGGCGACGCGGATGCCGATTTCCTGGGTTCGCAAACTCACCGAATACGACATTACGCCATAGACCCCGATCGCCGAGAGCACCAGCGCGAGGCCGGCCAGCAATCCGAGCAGCAGCGTCCGGAATCGCTGCTCATCGAGCGAGGTTGAAATCGATTGCTCCATGGTGCGCACATTTACGAGGGGCTGATTCTTGTCCACATCCAAAATCGCGCTGCGCAGCGCCGAAGTCATCGCCGAAGGATCCTGGCTCGTTCGCAGCGCCACAGTAAGCCCGAAAAGCGGCAGCACCGGCTGCATGTAGGGGACGTACATTTCTTCTTTGGCGTCCGACTCCAATTTCTGCTTCACGTCGCCCACGATGCCGACCACTTCCATGAAAGGAATCGAGGTGTCCGGGGTTTCGCCGATTTGCAGATGTTTGCCCAGCGCATTTTCGCCGGGGAAAAATTTTCGCGCCATGGCTTGATTCAGCACCACCACGGAAGGCGCTGTAAGCAAATCTCGTTGCTCGATCGAGCGGCCGGCCAGCAGCGGAATTCCGAGCGTCTCGAAGTAGCCCGGACCGACCACTCGATAGCCCGCCAAAATATAATCGTGGGGCGTCTTGGGAGCGCGTCCTTGGATGTTGAAATGAATAACCATTCCTTGACCGGAAACGGGCGGCGTAGACGCAGCGCTAACAGCTTTTACGCCTGGCAGAGCGCGAATCCGTTCCAGCAGCCGATCAAAAAACGCTACTTGCTGCTCGGGCTTGGCGTAGACCGTCAACGAAATCGGAACATCCGCCATCAAAATGTGATCCGGACGGAAACCAGGCTCGACGGCTTGCAAGCGAGCAAAGCTGCGAATCAAAAGTCCCGCGCCGATCAGCAAGACCATCGAAATCGCCACTTCGGCGACGACCAGGACGCTGCGGAGGCGTTGATGATGCGAGCCACCAGTGGAACCGCGTCCGCTTTGATTCAGTTGATCGCGGATATCGAGGCGCGAGGATTGAAAAGCCGGCGCCAGTCCAAAAAGAATACCAGTCAGAAACGCAAGCCCGGCGGTAAACGCGAGCACCGTGGGATCAAGGCCGATTCCTTCGGCGCGTGGCACGCTCGTTGCAGCCAATCGCAATAGGGAATCGAGCCCCAACGCGGCGAGAGCGAGGCCGAGCGCACCTCCTGCCAGTGACAGCAAAATACTTTCGGTGAGCAATTGGCGAATGATTCGGCCGCGGCTGGCCCCCAGCGCGGTGCGGATGGCGACTTCTTTCTCGCGTTGCGTCGCGCGCGCCAGGAGTAGATTCGCCACATTCGCGCACGCAATCAGCAGCACTAGCCCGACCGCGACCAGTAGGGTGAGCAACGCCGGCCGCACATTCGACACCATTTGGCCGTGCAGTGGCAGTACCAGCGATTCCACATTCGTATTCGTCTCGGGATATTGATGCTCCAAGCGTTTGGCGATCGTTTGTAGTTCGTTGCGGGCTTGCTGCAGCGTAGCGCCGCTCTTCAGCCGCGCGATCGGGCGGATGCCAGTGTGCCAGCTGCGATCGTCAGGCAGCGTGTGCGCCCAGGGTTCCAGCGGCAGGTAAACATCCGCGGACTTCAGAATTTGAAATCCGGCGGGAAGAACTCCAATCACGGTGTAGGGATTATTGTCGAGGGTGAGCGACTTGCCGAGCACCTCGCGGCTGCCGGAAAATCTTCGTTGCCAAAGCGCGTAGCTGATCAATGCTACGGGCGCTCCGCCCACGCGATCGTCATCGGGTGAGATTGCGCGCCCAACGGTGGGCTGGATGCCGAGCAGCGGGAGCAGCGATGCCGAGATCATCATGCCGTCGACGCGCTCCGGTTCGTTCGAGCCTGTCAGCGTGTAACTTATGGGCTGAATCGCGGCGACGGCTTCATACGAGCTGCTCTGATCGCGGAAATCTTTGTAGTTCTGATAGGAGACGGAAAGAATCGGAAATGCGGGCCAATGCTCCGCCAGCAGCACCAGTTGATCGGGATGCGAATAGGGAAGCGGGCGAAGCAGGACCGCATTGATCACTGAGAAGATCGTGGTGTTGGCGCCGATTCCCAGCGCTAGCGTCAGAATGGCCACGAGCGTAAATCCGGGCGATTGCCGCAGGGTTCGCAGCGCGTAGCGGATGTCCTGGCCGATCGTCGTGAACATGAGATCTCCTGAGCGAGCTAAACCGCGGCAATTATTGCAATATCGTGTCCACTTTCGCGAAAATATAATCGCTGTATTGTCAGCAGATTAGACGGTGGTTAGAGTTTTGCGTGAGCGTTGGGCGGGCGATTCCGGGACGGGCGTGTTCGGCCATGCGATGGCGGGGTAGAATCAGCGCTCTTTGTGGGGAGGGTGCTTTCGCTCTCTCGTGGTTCGGCCGTTTTTTGTTAGCTAGGACCACAGTTGGAACATTGCTCCCGATCGTGTGGGGCTGTTTGGGCAATTTGGGAACGGTATAAATTTAGGGGCCGAAAAGTGGGAGGGCTTCCTCTCCGCTAGGCGGACTGGCGGACAAGAATGCACCCTCCCCTACTGGAATCGAGGTGTCATGAAACTTAAGCGTCTGGGAATTGGATTCGTTGGCAGCGGATTCATGACCAAATTTCATCTGCAAAGTTTTGTGGGGGTGCGCGACGCCGACATCCTCGGCGTGTGGAGCCCGAATCAATCTCACGCCGCCGAAACTGCTGCGCTGGCGCGCAAGTTGAACGTGGGTGACGCCAAACCATACGAATCTATCGCCGCCATGGTTGCCGCGCCGGAGATCCAAGCGCTTTGGATCTGCGGCGCAAATTTTTCGCGTGTAGAAAATATTAAAGAAATCGTAGAGGCACGGTCGCGAGGCCGCGGCACTCTGCGAGCCATCGCCTGCGAAAAGCCCCTAGCCAGAAATGTCCGCGAAGCAAAGCAAATCATCGAGATGGTGAAGCGCGCCGGTTTGGCAACCGGCTATCTCGAAAATCAGATCTTCGCTCCGGCAATCGCCACAGGACGCGAAATTCTGTGGGCTCGCGGCGCAGCTCTCACCGGCCGGCCCTATCTTGCGCGTGCAGCCGAAGAGCACAGCGGGCCGCACATGCCATGGTTCTGGCGAGGGAAACTGCAAGGCGGCGGCGTTTTGAACGATATGCTCTGCCATTCGGTAATGGTGGTGCGGTATTTGCTTACCGAGCCGGGGGCCGCAGCGTCATCTCTTAAGCCTGTGCGCGTAACGGCGCGCATCGCCAGCCTGAAATGGTCGCAGCCCGCCTATGCCAAAAAATTGACGCGGGCCATGGGCAAAGATGTTGATTACCGCAAGGAGCCCGCCGAAGATTTCGCCAGCGCTAGCATCGAATTTGAAACTGAAGATGGGGACATCGTAATCGGCGAGGCTAGCACGTCGTGGAGCTACGTGGGTCCGGGGTTGCGTCTTTCCGCGGAGCTGCTCGGCCCGGAATATTCGATGTCCTGGAATTCCCTCGATAGCGGACTGAAATTATTTTTCAGCCGCGCGGTGAATGAACGCCGCGGCGAAGATTTGGTGGAGAAGCAAAACGCGGAGACCGGCCAAATGCCGGTAATCGCCGGCGAAGTCGCCGCCTACGGCTACGAAGCCGAAAATCGCCATTTCGTCGAAGCGTTTCTCCGAGGCGAGAAGCCTGCGCTCACATTCGAAGACGGACTGGAGGTCGTCAAGCTTCTAATGACCGCGTATCAGAGCGCGGAGGAAGGCCGCACTATCGAATATCCGCCGAAGGGAATCGACGAATTTATTCCCGCTGTGGCGCTCGGCAAGTGGAAGGCGAAGAGGGCCGCGAAGTCGTGAACGCGAAGCGGGCTAGCGCGGCGTCCAGTGCGGATGGCCGGTGAAAAGGCCGCCGACGAATCCGATTTGATAGGCGAGGAAGAGTCCGAAGCCGAGGCTGATGAGGCCCGAAGCGACGCGAATTCCCCAGTTCAGGCGCACGGACATTTTTCCGGCGTAGGCGAATGGCACGCCAATCGCCGCGGTGATCAGCATCATTCCTGCGATGGTGCCCACTCCAAAAATTGCTAGATAGGCGGTGGCCCACCAGGGATCGCGAATGGTGGTCAGGACGAGAAGCGCTACCGCGGCGGAGCCGGCCAGGCCGTGGACTAAGCCGACTACTAGCGGCCGCACCAATTGATAGACGCCGATGCCGCTGAAATGGCGATCGAGCCAATTGAGCGGCGTGTGGGTGGGATCGTGCGGATGGGCTTCTGGGTGGTGCGTGTGCGGATGCGTGTGGGTGTAATCGCCATGGCTATGCGAATGGGAATGAATTTCGGCGCTTGGCGACGCACCGGTTGAGAGTGTTGAGCCGGCGAAATTGGAATTGATCCATTGCATGATGCCGGTGAGATTCATGATGCCGAGCAGGATGAGCATCAGGCCGACGGAAAATTCCATGGAGAGGCCGACGCGTGTTGGAATGACCCAGCCGAGTAGGATGATCGCGCCGCCGACCGCGAGGATCGTCAGTGTGTGGCCGACGCCCCAGAGTCCGCCGATTAACGCGGCATGCTTGATGCTGCGATGGCGCGCGACGATGGTGGTCACGGCTATCACGTGATCGGGATCCGTGGCATGGCGCATGCCGAGGAAGAATCCCAGCGCGATTACCGAAAATAAGTTGACGATGTGCATTTAAGTAGCGCCGGCGTCCCTGCCGGCATCCGACGACTACAAATCTAGCCAGTGGCGACACTCACAGACGGACCTCTTAAACTTACCGACGAGTTCTTAGTGACCTCTCGGTCCGGCCGCAATTACGATTCTTGCGCTCGTAAGATGCCGGCGGGGACGCCGACGCTACTTTGCGGAGAGTGTCGTGGCGCGCAATTCTGCTTGGCGCGAGCGCAGAAAGCCCAGATATTCTGCCATGCCTTCGCCGGTTTTTGCGGATACGGCAAAAATTTGCATGCCTGGGCGGACGGCTTCGATGTTTCGTCTGAGCGCGGCCATGTCGAACTCGACCGCGGCGGCTAGATCCATCTTTGTGATCACTGCCACGTCGGCGCTATTGAATATCGTCGGATACTTTAACGGCTTGTCTTCGCCCTCCGTTACGGAGAGAAGCACGAAGCGAAGATTTTCGCCGAGATCGTATGACGACGGGCAAACTAAATTGCCGACATTCTCGATGAAAAGAAAATCGAGCGGCGCCGCTTCCCAGCCCTCGAGCGCCCGTTCGATCATGACTGCTTCGAGATGGCAGAGCGTGCCGGTGGTGATTTGCTTCACCGGGGCCTGGCTGCGCGCGAGGCGCTCCGCATCATTCTCTGTGGCGAGATCGCCTACGAGCGCTGCCACGCGATAGCGCGTACGCAATTGCGTGAGCGTTCGCTCGAGTAGCATGGTTTTTCCCGAGCCGGGACTGGACACCAGGCTAACAGCGAAGACCTCATTCCCGCGGAAGCGCTGCCGCAGCGCGCGAGCCACCACATCATTCTGTTTCAAAACATTTTTCCGCACTTCAACTAGGCGCGGTTGAGAGCTCATGGGTTTAACTCCAAGGCGGACACTTCGATTTCTTTCCCTTCAATAATTTCGAAAGCGGGCGTGCCGCATTCCGTGCAGCAAAGTAGTTGCGTCGAGTGCACTGAACGACGGCCTCCGCACTTCGCGCAGTGAATTGCGATGGGCACTTCTTCGATCACCAGTTTGGTGCCGTTCAGCGGCGTCTGCTCGCAGGCGAGCTCGTAAGAATTCAGCAGCGCCTCTTTTACTACTCCAGAAAATTGTCCCAGCTTCAAATGAATCGCACACACCGATCGTCCGCCGAGCTTCTCGCTCTCCTCTTGCACCATCTCAATGATATTCATCGCAATCGAAAGTTCGTGCATAAAGTAGCGCCGGCGTCTCTGCCGGCATCTTGCGAACTCACGTCTCACCACGGGCAGACCTGACGGATGGACTGCCCATTCCGACCAATGTATTCAGCTTAATGCTCCGACCGTGATCGCAGCCCCTCCCAACTTACTCGCTCGTAAGATGCCGGCAGGGACGCCGGCGCTACTTAAGAGCAATCGCACGCGATTCTCTCAACGCCGGATGCGCTCGGCGCGTTTGAAAAGCGGCCACGGCCGCCTGCCCCAGGCTAATCCCGCCATCATTCGATGGAACCGCGCGATTCGCGTAGACCCGCCGCCCAGCGGCGGTCAAAAGCGCCGTCAAATCGCCGAGCAGAAGGCTATTTTGAAAAACGCCGCCCGAAAGAACTACTGCCTCGATTGCGCGTTGTGGGTCAACTTGGTTGACCAACTTGCAGCAACCATTTGCAACACCTCGATGAAACGCGCGTGCGATCTGGCCCAAATCACGTCCGCGCGCGCGATCCTTTGCCATAGACTCAAGCAACGGCCGAAAATCCAATTCGCGATCCTCAAAGGGAAACGCATAAGGCTCAACATCGCCAGCGCGCCGCGCCAAATGCTCGAGCCACATCGCGGCCTGCCCTTCGAAACTAATCTCGCGCGTGAAGCCAAGCAGCGCCGCGGCGGCGTCGAAGAGCCGGCCCATCGAGGTGGTCGCAAAAGTCCGCACATCCTTGCGAATCAATTCGAGCGCGCTCTCATAGCGTTCTGGAAAATAAAATGGGGCGGCTTTCAAATCCGGCAAATCGGAAACCTGAGCTAGAAATCCCGCTGCCGCTTGCACGGGATGCTGTGCCGCCGCGTCGCCGCCGGCCAGCGCGGCGGGACGCAGATGCGCGACACGCTCGAATCCATCCGCGATGCTGCCAATGAAAACTTCGCCGCCCCAGATGGTGCCGTCGTCGCCGTAACCGGTGCCGTCGAAGCTGATGCCGATCGCGCGCTTCTTCCAGTCGCCGCGCTCGGCTAGCACCGATGCGATGTGCGCGCGATGATGCTGCACTGCGATTTTTTCGCAGCCGGCAAGCTCCTGCGCAAATGCCGTCGAGACGTAACCCGGATGCGCATCGTGAACTACCAGCAACTCGTCCCATTGAATCTCGTACATTTTTACAAAGTCGCGAATGGTCTGCTCGAAGGCGAGGCGCGATTCGAAATAATCGAGATCGCCGATGTGCTGGCTGACGAAGGCCTGCCCGGCAACCACGATGGTTATTGCATTTTTGAGGTCCGCGCCGAGCGCGAGGATCGGCCGGTCGGAAGGAATTTCCGCCACCGCGCCCGGCGCGTAGCCTCGAGCGCGGCGAAGCACAGCCGGCCCAAGCGCGCCCACGCGCGCCACAGAATCATCGACGCGCCGTGCAATGGGCCGCTGGCCAATCAGGAATGCGTCCGCGATTTCCGATAAACGCGCCAGCGCTTCATCATCTTCATAGGCAATCGGCTCGCTCGAGCGGTTCGCGCTGGTCATCACAAGAATTTCCGGCGCACCCGCGGCAAACAGCAAATGGTGCAGTGGCGTATAGGGCAGCATCACGCCGAGTTCGTCATTGTCCGGCGCGACTCCTGCGACTTCCACGCGAGCCGCTGCGAGCACGATCGGCCTTTCGATCGAGCGCAACAAAGTTTCGGCGGCAGCGCTTAGCGCGACGATGCTGCTAGCAATAGCAGCGTCCCGGACCATCAGCGCGAAAGGTTTTTCCTTGCGAAATTTTCGCTCGCGAAGGGCGGCAACGGCGCGCGCATTTCGCGCATCGCAAGCCAGATGGTAACCGCCAAGACCCTTCACCGCGAGGATCTTGCCCTCGCGAAGCAGAGCCGCGGCTCGATGAATGCTGGCTTCGGTTCCAGAGACGAGCTCGCTGCCATTCTGCAGAAAATATCCTGGCCCGCACTCCGGGCAAGCGACCGGCTGCGCATGAAAGCGCCGGTTTCCCGCATCGTGATACTCGGCGTCGCAAGCTGGGCACAGCGGCCAGGCCTGCATCGTGGTATTGGGCCGATCGTAAGGGAGCGCTTGAATCACGGTAAAACGCGGGCCGCACATGGTGCAATTTATGCACGGATAGTGATAGCGCCGGTCTGCAGGATCAAAGAGCTCGCGTACGCACTCGTCGCACACTGGCAGGTCAGCGAGAATGCGAACCGTCGGACGATTGTTGCGCGTACTTTCGCGGATGGCGAAATCGCACAGGCCCGCGGGTTCGCGATTGAGCACTTCAATTTTGGCAATTTGCGCGGCGGGCGGCGGCGCTTGCGTCAGGCGATTCATAAATTCTAAGAAGCTCTGATCGGCGCCCTCGAGAAATATTTCCACGCCTTCTTCGCCATTCAGCACCCACCCGAAAAGCGAATTCGCGCGCGCGAGCCGATAGACGAACGGACGAAAACCGACGCCTTGCACCGCACCTTGAACTTTGATGGACCAGGCGCTGGGCATTCGGAATCAGTCTCCGGGCAGGACGCAGCCGCGTCCTTGCCAGCCAATCTGCGAAATTTTTCCGTCTTCGACCAAAATTGGCACCGTGCGCTGGCCGTTCGCTAACGCGCGAATGCGTTCGCGGGCTTCACGATCGGCATCCACGTCGTACTCGATGAATTCGGTGCCGCGAAATTCGAGCCACTCGCGCATTTCCTGCGTGTAGGGGCAACTTCGCGTGCCGTAGAGCTCAAGCTTGGCCACGGGAGAGAACCTCCAGCGCGTCGCGCATCACGTGGTAAATCGACGCTTGGATTTCCTGGATGCGCGGAATGTAATCGCAGTGAACTACCAGCGGAAAATCAGCGAGGCCGCGGCGCTTGATTTCGCCGCCATCGTAGCCGAGCAGAGCGACTGTTAGGATCTTGCGCTTGCGGGCTTCTTCGAGGGGCATGATCAGATTTTTTGAGCCGCCGCTGGTGGAAATGGCGATGGCTACATCATTCGGTTGTGCCTGGGCGATGAATTGGCGCAGGAAAATTAGTTCTGTGCCAACGTCGTTGGCGATGGCGGTGATGTTGGCGGGTTCGAGCGAGAGAGAAACGGCCGGAATCGGCCGGTAGCCGATTGGCGGAGCGACGCAATCGATGGCGAAATCGTTGGCGTCGGTGGCCGAGCCGCCATTGCCGAAAATAATCAGTTTGCCGCCGCGCTGCAGGCGCTCGTGAATCGCCAGCGTGGCCTTGCCGATCTGCTCGGATTCTGTGTGCGCCACTTGTTCGCGCAGCTTGGCGTCGTCGCGCACTTTCAGCAGAATCGAATTCGCCACTTCGCCGAGGACGTCGAAGGTTTCCTGCTTTTCCTGGCCGAGGAACGGATAGAGAAATTCCGCCGCGCCTACATCGTGGCCGAGCTGGCGGTGCTCGAAGAAGACGTGCACCGTTTCCCAGAGAGTGTGGTAGAGAATTTCGATCAGCTCCTGGTGCATGAAGGGATCGGAAGTGGCGGGCGCTGCGGCGTAAGATCCCTCGAGGCCGGGGAGCGCTAAAGTCATCGCATGCTTGCCGCGCGCGCTATCGAGAGCGGCCCACACCTCCGGATCGCCTTCGGGCGGGCCAAAGCCCATCACGATGTCATCGGGTTTCAGCAGGGCATCGAGCCACGGGCGGAACAGTACGGAGAGATCGAGCGCGGGGAGTGCACGCTTGCCGACGATTACTGGATGAACGAATTCGACGGAGACGTGCTGGGCATCGGTGACATAAGGGCCTTGTCCGAACGCGAGCAGGCGCCCGCCGCGAAGGAAGCGCTCGGACATTTCGCGGCAGGCGGCTGCCAAGCGCGTTGCCTCGCGCACGAAGAAGAACTCGTTCAGCTCGTTGCGTGCTAGGAGACGATGTTCAATTTGGCTCGAGATGTCGATGGCGGTGTCCATTTAGTTTTGCTTTTGTACCGCTGGCGTCCCTGCCGGCTCCGACGACTACGAATTTCGCTACTGACATCGCATACCCGCGGACTGCACGGCTACCAACGGGCTTGATTTTAGGACTCTCTCCGTCCGTGAGTTGCGTCTTCGCCGACTTTTGCGCTCGCAAGATGCCGGCAGGGACGCCGGCGCTACTTAGCAAATGCGCGGGAGCGGATCGCCGACTAGCATGTCGACGATGCGGCTGGCGCCGTAGCGCGTGAGCGCTAGGACGGATCCGGCTGGTTGCTCGCGAATTTCGCCGATGAGGCAGGCATTATCGCCGCCCGGCGCCGCGCGCAATGCCGCTAAGCCCGCCTCCGCATGTTCGGGCGCCACCACGGCGAGGAATTGCCCTTCGTTCGCGATGTGAAATGGATCGAGGCCCAGCAACTCGCAGGCGCCGCGGACGGTTTCGCGAACGGGCACATCATCTTCATACAGCGCGACACCCAGCCGGCAATCGCGCGCCAATTCATTCAACGAAGTGGCCATCCCGCCGCGCGTGGGATCGCGCATCCACCGCACTCCCGGGCCCGCCGCGGCCACCAGCGCTTCCACCAGCGGGAGCACCGAGCGCGTGTCGGAAGTGAGATCCGCTTCGAAATCGAGGTCGCCACGCGCCAGCAAAATTGTGATGCCGTGATCGCCCACCGGTCCGGAAAGCAAAACTTTGTCTCCTGGGCGCACCGACGCGGGATTGATATTTACGCCGGGAATCGTGCGGCCGATGCCTGCGGTGGAGATGTACATCCCGTCGGCTTTGCCATGCTCGACAACTTTTGTGTCGCCGCCGGCGATGATCACTCCGGCGTCTTTGGCGGCTTTGGCCATGGCGCGGACTTCGGCTTCGAGAATTTCGGTGGGCAGGCCGGCTTCGAGCACGAAGGTGACGACAATGGCTTCAGCTTTGACGCCCGAGACGGCGAGATCGTTCACCGTGCCATTGATGGCTAGCTCGCCGATTGATCCGCCGGGAAAACTTAGCGGCTTCACTACGAAACTATCGGTGGTGATTCCCACGAGCACGCCATCCATTTGAATGTGCGCGGCATCGCCCAGAATTCCTGAGGAGGACTCGCAAAGCAGGGGGACAAACAAGCCTTCGATCAATCTGCGGCTGGCTTTGCCGCCGGCGCCATGCGCCATTTCAATTTGCGGCTCGTGGAAACGAATTTTGGAAGTGACGGCGGTGGCCATCTCAATTCTTCCTTTAGGCCGAGGCGCTGATGTTGGTAAGCATGGCCGTCTTGCGATGCTCGTAATTGAAGTACGCCGCGCACGAGCCTTCGGAAGAAACCATCAGCGCGCCGATGGGATGCTCGGGCGTGCATTCGTTGCCGAAAAGTTTGCATTGCGCCGGCTTGAGGACGCCTTTTAGCACTTCGCCGCATTGCGCGGCTTTCGGATCCGTTACGCGCAGGCCGGGGACATTGAAGCGCTGCTCGGCGTCCCATTCGGCATAGGTATCGCGGATTCGTAGCGCCGATTGCGAGATGAAACCGAGCCCGCGCCATTCGAAGAATGGACGCAATTGAAAAACTTCGGCCATGGCGGCCAGCGCGGCGCGATTTCCTTCCCAGGGCACCACGCGCTTGTATTGATTCTCCACGCGCGACTCGCCATTTTTGAGTTGGCGCAGAAGCATGACGATTGACTGCAGAATGTCGAGCGGCTCGAAGCCGGAGACTACGATCGGTTTCTTTTCGTTCGCGGCGATCCATTCATACGGACGGCAACCGATCACCGTCGAGACGTGTCCCGGCCCGATGAATCCATCGAGGCGCATGTCCGGAGAATCGAGGATCGCGCGGATCGCGGGAATGATGGTGACGTGATTGCAGAAAATCGAAAAATTGGATAGGCCCAGTGATTTGGCGCGCTTCAAAGTGAGCGCAGTCGACGGCGCGGTGGTTTCAAAGCCGATGGAGAAGAACATCACATGCCGGTCGGGATTCGCCTGCGCGAGCTTGATCGCGTCGGTCGGCGAATAAACGATACGCACATCCATGCCGCGCGCTTTGTGCTCGAGCGGGCTGCCGTTCATCCCCGGCACGCGCATCATGTCGCCAAATGCGGTGAAAATTACGTTGGGATCCTGCGCCATCGAGAGGCCGTCATCGATGCGGCCCATTGGCAGAACGCAAACGGGGCAGCCCGGCCCGTGAATCAACTCAATATTTTCGGGAAGAATGTCTTTCAAGCCGAAGCGGTAGATCGCATGGGTGTGGCCGCCGCAAACTTCCATCAAGCGGTAATGCCGCGAAGGATCGGCCAGGCGGCGGATTTCGTCGGCCGCTTTATTGATCAGTTCGGGTTCGCGGAATTCGTCTACGAATTTCATGAGGCCGCCTTATTGCTCAGCTAGGAAGCAGGCTGTTCGCTATCTTCTTCCCCCAAGCCGTAGCCGCGAATTTCCTGCAGCGCGGCTTCGGTTTCGCCCAGCATGGCCAACGTGTTCATCTGCTCGATGGCATCTTGCTCGCTAATTTTGCTCATTGCAAATCCCACGTGGATCAACACCCAGTCGCCTTTGGCGGGCTTGTCGTCATCGAGCAGACCGAGATCCACACGGCGGCGCACGCCCGCGACTTCCACAAGGGCGAGGCTGCGAATATCGGGAATGAACTCCACAATTTTTCCTGGAATGGCTAGACACATGTGGCATCCTCCCGGAATTCCGTCGTCTGCATCGTGCGCATTCATCGCGTTCCTGCCGCGGCGTTCAGCTTTGCTGTTTTGCCAGGATATCGAAGGAAATTTTCAGCTCGTCCTTCACTTTCAGCGTGCCGCCGGCCACTGATACCAGTGTGATGTCGTAATCGGTCTGGCGGACGGAAAATTCCCCGAATCCGCGAATCGTCGTGCCACTCACCACCACTTGTGCGTTGAACGTCAGGCTCTGTGTGACGCCGTGAAGCGTCAAGTCGCCGGTAATTGCCGCGGTGAAGGGGCCGTCACCGGATTTGCTGGCCGAAATCTGCGTGCTATCGAAGGCGATCTCGGAAAATCGCGAGGTTTCTAGAACATCTTGTTTCATACGGCTCTCGATATCCTGGCGATCTTTCTGGCTCACGTCGTCCGTCACGGTCAGCGAGTCCGCCTGGATGCGCACCTGCAGAGACGCATTTTCAAGACTATCCGGGGCCACCTTCGCGGTGCCTGAATAGCCGCGGATCGCCAATGTCGGATTGTGTCCCAGGCCGGAAAGTAATCCAGAAGCGAACGCTTTCACGGTGAACCGGGACATATTGGAGTCAATGGCGTAAGTGACGGTGGCGCTCTCAGGTGACATCTGGACTCCGGTTGGAACACCCATAGGATTTTCGCGTCTCGCTTCGAGCGGCGGCCAGCGGCGCTCGTTTCATTCGATGGCTACAACGATTACGTAATTCCGCGCGCCCGCGCCGCTGCGCAAAACCGCCGGGGGAAATTACATCGCGCGCAATTTGAAATAGCGCTCGACATCCGGGACGATATTTTGCGCGAGGCCGCCGATTCCGATTTCGCCCATGTATTTGCGAATGGTCGGATTCGAAAGGATCAGGCCGACGCCGAACACCACGAGGGCGATTCCACCGAGCATGTAGAGAGTATCCTTGTCGGTCGTTCCGTTTCCGTTCTGCTCAATTGTTTGCATTGCTCGACTCTCCTTTTTTCAGATTGTCCGCGGTTTCTTCCGCGGGCGATTGGCCTGCGAGAATTTTGTCCACCAGCGATTCGACCATGCGCACCGCTTCGTCGATCGAAGACGTGACAGTGTCGCTCAATCCCATCCGTCCCTCGTCGCCGCCGAGCGATTCTGGCTCGCATCCCACTAACAGGATTTTCTTCGGCGGGCCGCCCAGCGTCTTCGCCAGGCGCAGCACGTTTACCGGATTCATCACGTGCCCGTCTACCGGCGGCGCGGATTCCGCGTCCAGCGATTCGAGAGAATCCAAATCCGGCTCGATCACGTAAAGCGTCCCGGGCTTTTCGCCGCGCGGGCAGGCATCCACCAGAATGGTCACGTCCGTGCCATCCAGCAGCGCGTAAGCCAGATCGAAGCCGCGGATTCCGAAGTCAATCGCGCGAACGCCGCGCGGCAATTTCTTGTTTGCCAGCCGCTGCGACACTTCCACGCCGAACGCATCATCGCCCAGAAAAATATTGCCGATGCCTGCGATTAGAATTGTCGGCGTACGCGCCGCCGCTGCCGAGGCAGCGCCGCCGGCCGGACTCATCGGTTCCACTTCGCTGGGCGCGAAGAAAAATCGATGGCCCGGTTGCCGGGCCATGCCCATGTCGCGTCCCGGATCTTCATCCACAACCACCGAGAGATGAAACTGGCCTTCGTAATCCTGCTCGATGGCCTCGATCGTGGCGATGCGCCCTGCGAGCGCCACATCGAACACGTCGCCGCCCTGCCGCGGGCGCAGGCGCACGCGGTCGCCACATCTTACTTCCGCACCGGCGATTTCCAGGCTCTCGACCCGATTTTTATCTTCGAGCAGATGCCATTCGTACTCGTTCATTCGGCCTCGTCGCTTACTGGACGAATTCCACGCAGAACGCCGTGGAGTTTCATCATGTGTTCCGGCGGCAGCGATTCCGTGCGTTCCAGAATTTGCCGCGCGCGATCGTCGCCGCGCCGCATTTCCTGCTTTTCTTCGTCGGTAAGCGTCAAAATTCGCAGCGCGAGAATTTCGTCAATCTCAGTTCCGTCGAAAAGTTCGCCGGCGCTTTCCGGCGCGATTTGCGGATAGTCGTAAAGAATGATTGGCGACGCCAGCATCGCGTCGCGCGCGCCCTCTTCGCCGATCAACACCGGCCAAACCACGCGGTTCGCGCAGGCCCGCGCCGCTTCTTGCAATTCCGCCGGCGGATCGATCGCCGAAATAAATTCGCCGCCGGGAATATGCAGAATCGCGTGCGCCGAAAGCAGCGAGTAGCGCAGTGCATCCTCGCGTTTTATGTCGCGCCGCACAGCGTCGGCGACTCCCAATGCGCTGCTATTCGAAGCCTGTACCGTGAACTTGACGATTCCATCGCCGACGGCCTGCGCGGAAATTATGATTTCGCCGGAAACTTCGTGCTGGTGGCGGACGATTACGCCGGCGATTTCCGAATTCGCGTCGCGCAGCGCCTCACACTCGTTCGCGAACGGTAGCGCAAACTGAAACGTGCGCGGCGCCGAAAGCAAATCCTGCACCGTCGCTTGCACCGCGATCTCGCAGTCGGCGGCTTCCTGCCACGGCTCGTACGTTCGTCCTTCGATCGTCAGACTTTGCATTAGCTTGAACGGCGGCGCGCCCGCCGCCGGCATTTCCGAAAGCGGCGGCGAAACTTCGCCGACGGTGCGCTCCACCAGCCGCAGAAATCGCAGTTTCACATGCAGCGTCTGGTCGGCGCCTAGCCGCGCGAGACATTCCACCTGGAACGACGAATTCTCCCCGGCCGGATTGGCCTCGCAGTATTCCCGCGGCGTGAGCACACCAAAATTGAAGCGCTGGCGATTTTTCACCGAGGAGCGGCGATAGGGATACAAAATGTAGCCCTCGTAGAGCACCGCCTTGGCGATATCTTCGACCAGCTTCGCGTTCATTGCTTCACCGAAGGTTCCATGGCGTTCAGCACGGCCTCAATGGCCTGCTCCCAGCTGGGAATTCCGCGGCGCATTTTGTATTGATTGAGGCGATCGAAAACGTCGCGGCGCAGGCACAGCCACGCGGTATTGGGATAGTAGGAATCGATCAATTCGCGCCAGACTTTTTGCGGCAAGCGGAACTTGGCTTCTTTTTGCCACGAGACGGGCGAGACTTGCAGAGCGCCATTGTGATCGCCGTAGAAAACCATGCCGCTGAAAAGAAATTCGAGTGGGAGATCGCCGCCGCTCAGGCCGTGGAAATATTTTGTGGCGGCCACATTGAAATCGAAAGTGCAGGGAACTTTCAAATTCACCGAAGTGACGCCGGTAAATTGCGGCACGACCGCGTCGGCGTGCGTCCAGAGCAAAGTGCGCAGCGTCTGGCTCCAGCGTTCCGGCTCGCCGTAGAGATCGAGCATCTTGGATTGTTCTTCGGGAGTGTAACTGCGGCGGGTCGCTTCAATTTGAATCTGGCAACGCACCGCTGCGGTATGAACCACCTCGCCGGCCACCGCATTTTCCACGCGCAGGCGAAAAGAGAGCAGAGGCGTCGCCGCGTACGGGACGACTTCAACGCTCTCGACTTGAAAGTTCAGATCAGGCATGCGATTGCTCGGTTTCCTTCGGCACGCCGGCTTTGGCGCGCAACTCGCCGAAGAATTTCTCGATCTCCTGCCAGACTTCCGTTCCGCCGCCAAATCCCTTCCAGTGCGTGCGAATCAGCCCGACGAGCTTGTAGCACTCATCGATCGGCGCCACCGCGTAAACAGCCGCGCCACTTCGCCGCGGATGGCCGACGCGATTCACCAGCAGCGCCTCGACGTCCGCTTCCATTTCGTTCAGCGCCGGATTTTCACGCGCGATTTCATTCCAGCTTTCGAGCGGCAGAAGGGATTCGGTCGCGCCGGCGGGGCTGGGATAAAACGCCGCGACTCGCGTTTCGGGCGTGCTATGGAAGAAAAAGGCCATGTCGATAGGAATCCGCATGGCTTCCCACTGGGCATCGGACATTTTGAAATTCGAGAGCCAGCGCACTCGGCGCGGCACGCGTTTATATTTCAATCCTGCCTGATGGCTGAAAAGAATCGAGCAAGCTTCGCAGGCGCAGACTAGTTTTCGCTGAATCGGTTCGATCAGATGCTGATGTTCGTGCGGCAAAGCGATGGCGCAAAGCTCGCAGCGTTCGACATTGGGACGCTTGCGGACAAACTGCCGCAGCGTGGCGAAGGCCCCATCTTGTTCGGGTGAGCGCAAACCATTCACAGCGCCCCCTCGGCGGGTGCGATTGCGACGAGAGGCACGGCCACGCGAGCGCGTCCATTTTCGGCGAGTAGTGGGAGCGGCAGCAAATGCAGATCGGGCGCCGCGAGCGAGCGCCCTGCCCGCACGACATCAAATTTCCGCTGGCACGAAGGGCAAACCAGCGTCGCGCTATCGAGGAGTGCGCCTTCCAGGGATTTCCCGCACGCGGCGCAACTGTTCTCGTAAGCGTAAAGCGATTCATTCACGCGGCACACGACGATATCTTTTCCGCCAGCATCCATTTTCCGCGCCACACCGGGCAAGATTGCGTCCAGCCCGTAAAGTTCTTCCCACTC
>Ga0206813_1061_pt1 | contig 27779 bp, 24 predicted proteins | sample Alteio_BWOrgCont_92_FD_152856 | JGI IMG/M metagenome (GOLD analysis project Ga0206813, IMG submission 152856) | Enriched cells from forest soil in Barre Woods Harvard Forest LTER site, Petersham, Massachusetts, United States -... | ecosystem: Environmental > Terrestrial > Soil > Temperate forest >...
GGCCAGGGCCAAGCGGCCCACCCGGGGCGTCGCGCCGCCGCCGGGGACATGTACCTGGTGGTCCGCTTCGAGAGGCATCCGGATTATCGGGTGGAAGGAAGCGATTTGCTTTACGATTTCGACGTCCCGGCGTGGCTTTCCGTGTTGGGCGGTGAAATCAGCGTGCCGACTCCCGAGGGCGCCGTGCGCTTGAAAATCCCCGCGGGTTCGCAGCCGGGCCGGAAATTCCGCCTCAAGGGCCGCGGCCTGCCGATCAGCAAGGAATCGCGCGGGGATTTCTACGCGTGCCTGGCGGTGAAGCTTCCGGAATCCCTGAGCCCTGAGGAGCGGCAACTTTGGGAGAAGCTATCGGAGATGGAGCGGGATTGACATCCGCCGGGGCGTTTTTCACTAACGGCGAGGCGATTATTGGGTTGATGAAGCGCTGGCGCGCGGTCATCAAGGATTGCCGCCCTTGCCGGCAGCAATCCAGAAACCCCATCCGCCCTGAAAACTTCCACCGCACTGTCATGAAATCCCCGCTTTGCTTCACTCTCCTCACCGTCGGCCTCGCCGCTTCATCGCTGGCCGATGACCTTGGCTATAAGGATACGCCGATCATTCCCGGCACGAAATGGCATGTCCACGATAGCGAGCGCCCGCAGCCGCCCATCGTGACGCCAGGCGAACTGGCCACGCCGGAGAAACCGAGCACGCCGCCGAGCGATGCCATCGTGCTCTTTAACGGCAAAGACATGTCGAATTGGCGGCTCGCCAACGGTGACGACGCTCCCTGGGTGGTCGAGGACGGCATCGCGACCGCGGGTGGAGGGGATATTTTCACGAAGGACGAATACGGCCCGGACGTGCAACTCCACGTCGAGTTCGCCGAGCCAAATCCGCCGGTCGGGAAAAGCCAGGGCCGCGGAAACAGCGGCGTCTTCCTGTTTGGCCGCTACGAAATTCAGGTGCTGGACAACTACGACAACCAGACCTACCCGGATGGGCAGGCGACGGCCATCTACGGCTATATGCCTCCCCAGGTGAACGCCTGCCGCAAACCCGGTGAGTGGCAGACCTACGACATCATTTTCGAAGGCCCGCGCTTCAAGGACGGCAAGCTGGAGAAAGCGGCGATCGTCACGATCCTTCACAATGGCGTGGTGACGCAGAACCACACGGTCCTCATTGGCGAGACGCCTCACAAGCAAGTGGGCACTTACCACGAGCACCCTGAGAAAGGCCCCATCAAGCTTCAGGACCATCACAATCCGGTCCGCTACCGGAGCGTGTGGATTCGCGATCTCCACATGCCGTCTCCCGAAGATATCGGGGACGGCCCGGCTATCGGGAAATAATGCGGCGGCGTCTCCGCCGCTTCATCGCGTCTTCCTAAACGCCAACTTTCAAAACACAAAAGAGCGGCCTCCATGGCCGCTCTTTTCGTTGAGTCGCGAGATCAATCCGTCCGCAGGATTCCGTCCGTGAGGATCTTCGCGCGGAGGCCGCCGCGGCCCTGCATGGCGTCTTCGGCTCCCGGAGCAAACGCGCGGTCCATCCAGTAACACGGCTTGCATTCCACCGTTCCGAGAAAGCGCACGCCCTGAATCTCGAATTCCTGCCCAATCAGCGCCGGCAGATCGGCGCCGGCTGTGATGACATTGCGGCGAAGGACGGACGGCGGACGATCCTGCACGCCGAATTTCACGCACAATTCCTCGTACACCTCGTTCGCGAAAAAAGTGATCTGCCCTTTGTAATCTTCTTTAAAATCCAGGAACCGGTCGCCTTCTATCCCGCGTCCAGCCAGGCACCGGACGGAGGGAACGGAGATGATCGGATGCTCGCCCGGCGGCTTCTCGTGATGGCCAAAATAATTGTGCCCCGGCGAGATGAAGAGGTGCTTGATGTGAATGGAGAAATCGGCGGACATTGCGAGGCGTGGCCCAAGATGCCTCCAATTCAATCCCGCCGCCAATGGCAAAACTGGCGTTCGACGCGGTGCTGCTGGCGGGCGGAAAATCGACCCGCATGGGAACCGACAAAGCGGGTGTTCTCGTCCAGGGCAAGCCGCTCTGGCGCCGCCAGCTCGCCACGCTGCGCGCCCTCGGCCCGGACGAGGTTTACATTTCCGGCCGGGACGACGGCCCCTATGCGGAGGAAGGCGTAGAGATTCTCAAGGACTTGTATGTGGAGCGCGGGCCGTTGGGCGGGTTGGAGGCCGCCCTGTTTCGGACGAAGAAGCCGTATCTCGTGGTCCTGGCCATCGATCTTCCGGGAATGCGCGCCGATTTTCTCGCCCGCCTCGTGGGACTCGCGATCTCCCACGGGCAAAGCGTCGTCCCGCAGGACGGGGAAAGCTTCGAGCCTCTCGCGGCAGTCTATTCCGTATCCGTCTGCGGAGTTGTCATGGAATGCCTCCAAGGCGGCGACTACTCCTTGCAGAACTTCATCCGCCGGGGCGTGGAGCTCGGCCTGGTCCTGCCGTATCCGCTTTCATCCGAAGAAGATCCCCTTTTCCGAAATGTGAATGCACCTGCCGATTTGTTTTAGAGCAACGTCGCTATTCCGTAACCTCTGCGCCAATCTGACGTCCCAATGAAAGCGATCTCCCAGCGGACGATTTGCCGATCCGCCGCCCTCCTCTCCCTCGTCCTGCTTTGCCTGACGTATCGCGTCCAGGCCGCGAACGAACATCCGAACATCGTCATCATTCTCGCCGACGACCTGGGTTACGGGGATCTTGGATGTTACGGGCATCCGAGTATCCGGACGCCCAATCTCGACCGTATGGCCGGCGAGGGAATGCGGTTCACGGATTTTTACGTCGCGGCGGAAGTCTGCACGCCGAGCCGCGCGGCGCTGCTCACCGGGCGTTACCCGATCCGCAGCGGCATGTGCAACGATCAGTATCGCGTGCTTCGGCGGCTCTCGGCGGGCGGGCTTCCCGACAGCGAAATCACCCTCGCGCAAGCTCTCAGGCCCGGCGGTTACGCCACCGCCGCCATTGGCAAATGGCATCTCGGCGTCTGGACGAATAATCCCGCCTATCATCCCCGCAAGCACGGCTTCGATTTCTACTTCGGTCTGCCGCATTCCAACGATATGAACCCCACGCCGAAAGCGCCGAAGGGCGCAGCCGGGCGGCTCGATCAAGATCCCGAATGGTGGGCCGCGCCGCTCTTTCGCAACGAGGAACTGATCGAACAGCCGGCCGATCAGACCCAGCTCACGCGCCGCTACACCGAGGAGGCGGTCAAATTTATCCACGGGCACAAGGACGGCAAGGACGGCCCTTTCTTCCTTTATCTGGCGCACACGTTTCCGCACGTGCCGCTGTTTGCGTCGAAGAGTTTTTCCGGCAAGAGTCCGCGCGGGCTTTATGGGGATGTGGTGGAGGAAATCGATTGGAGCGTCGGCCAGGTGCTCGAAGCGCTCCGCCAGGACAAGCTCGCCGAAAACACGCTGGTCTTTTTTACGAGCGACAACGGCCCGTGGTTGATCCAGGACCGCGCGGGCGGCTCGGCGGGTCTGCTGCGCGACGGCAAAGGCAGCACATGGGAAGGCGGGATGCGCGAGCCGGGAATCGCGTGGTGGCCCGGTAAAATCAAGGCCGGCCAAACGTGCCACACGCTCGCGTCCACGATGGATCTCTTCACCACGAGCCTCAAGCTTGCGGGTGCGGAGGTCCCCAAAGACCGCGTCATCGACGGCCTGGATATTCGCCCGTTGCTTTTTGGGACGGGCGACGTCGTGCGCGACGCCTATTTTTACTACCGCGGCACGCGGCTATTCGCGGTCCGCAAGGGCGAGTTCAAGGCCCACTACTTTACGCAAAAGGGCTACACGCAGCCCAAGCCCGATCCGCACGATCCGCCGCTGCTCTTCGATCTGGGTTCGGATCCCGGCGAATCATTTGACGTGGCTCAAGACCATCCGGAGGTGCTCGCGGAAATCGCCAAAGCCGTCGAACGGCATAAGGCGACAGTAGTACCGGGGAAGAACCAACTGGAAGAGCTTGTTCCCGAAGGCAGCGTCCCCGTCGGAAACTAAGAAGAAGGCCGACCAGTCCCGGAGTTTCGATAACCGCGAATGGACGCGAATATCACGGAAGAGATCGCCACGGCGCCCAATCCGTTCCGCGATTGCGGGACTAAGGCCGCGTCTTCCCAGAAGGTTACCCCATGATCATGCGATATTCCCTCTTCCTCCCAATTCAGCTCGCCCTTGCTTCCGTGCTTTTCGCCGCGCCCGCTGCCTTCGCGCAATCGCCATCGGCGAAGCTCATTCTTTCGGAAGATTTTGAATCCACGCCCGTGGGCGAGGTTCCCCAAGGCTTCACCAAGGCCGGCAAAGTGGGCGTCGCGGACGACGCGGCCCACAGCGGAAAGAAGTCGCTGAAGATGGAGGCGGCGGTGAATGGCGCCCGCCGGATTACGAAGCAGGGGCCGGAGATCGCTGCATTGGGCGGTGAGCATTGGGGGCGGCTTTATTACAAGGTGAAGCTCCCCGCGCCGCTCCCGGTCGTGCCCGACGGAAAAAAGTCCGCCGTCATCCACTCGACGCTGGTGAGCGGAATCGCGAAGAGCCCGCTTTTCAACGATATGATAGAAGTGCGCCCCTTCGGTTCGATGATCTACCCGGATGGCGGCGTCAAATACCTTTACAACGTGCAGCCAAAGAATTCGCGGAAGGAATTCGCCACCGTTACGAAGACTATTTCCCACTACACGGATGAATGGACGCTCGTCGAGTGGCATGTCGATTACGCCACGCAGACCTATCAGTTTTTCATCAATGGCGAGGAGATCCCCGATATGGCTCTGCACAAGGGCGCGGACAAGTTCGAGGGCGCCGAGATTCCCGCGTTATTCGATAACCTGTCGTTTGGCTGGACGAACTATCAGCCCGCCGGCGAAGGCTTCGTCTCATGGATCGATGACATCGCGCTGAGCAAGGAGCGCATCGGCCCGACCCCGGCCACGCCAGCCGCGCCTAAGAAATAGGCGATCGCATGAAGGCAATGTTTGCATCCTTTCTCATCAGGAGAATCACGCGGCGGGGAATCGGCGCCGCTTTGATGATACTGGGTGGTTTCCGCATCTGTCTTCCGGCAGAGGCGGCGCCCCCCAACGTGGTCTTCATCCTTGCGGACGATCTGAGGCCCGATGGCCTTGGATCGCTCGGCAATCCGGTCATAAAATCGCCGAACATCGATTCCATCGTCAACCGTGGATTCATTTTCCGCCACGCCTATACGATGGGTTCGATGATTGGCGCCGTCTGCGTTCCCAGCCGGACGATGCTGCTCACGGGCCAGTCGATGTTCCGCGCGAAGAACGAGGCGAGTGGCGGCGATCCCGCCACGTTCACTTTTCCGCATGCGATGCGCGCGGCCGGTTATGCCGCGGTCCATGCGGGCAAAAAGTATACCTCGCCGAAGAAGATCACCGATGAGTTCGATCAAACCTACGACGAGAAGTTCGGCGCGGCGAATGCCGATAAGGTCATCGATTTCATCCATCGCGAGGCCGGACAGAAACCGCTCTTTGTCTATTTTGCCCCTCTTGAACCGCACGATCCACAGTACGCCACGGCCGAATATTATGCGATGTATCGCCCGGCGGATATTCCGCTCCCCGCGGCATTCCTGCCATGGCACCCGTTTGACAATGGGGCGATGACCGGGCGCGACGAAAAGACGGTGGGCTGGCCGCGCACCCGCGAGAACGTGACGGGAAAACTGGCGCGATACTACGCGTCGATCAGCTATCTGGACGCGCAGGTCGGCCGCCTTGTGGATGCGCTCAGGCAGTCCGGCCAGATGGAGAACACGGTTTTCATTGTTGCCGGCGACAACGGACTCTCGCTGGGAGAGCACGGCCTGATCGGAAAGCAGAATCTGTATGAATTTGGCGGGATGCACGTGCCGCTCGTTTTCGCCAGTTCTTCCATCCCCAAAGGCGAGACCAATGCGCTCGTTTATCTGATGGATGTCTTTCCGACCGTTTGTGAACTGGCCGGAGTCCCGAAGCCAGCGCGCGTGGAGGGGAAAAGCCTCGCGCCAATCATGCATGGGGATGTCCCGCGCGTCCGCGAGTATCTATTCACCGTGTTTGGAGAGGTCCAGCGCGCGATCCGCGATGAACGCTGGAAGGTGATCCGGTATCCGGAGATCGACAAAACGCAGCTTTTCGATCTTCAATCCGATGGCCATGAGATGACCGATCTTGCCGGCCAGCCGGATCAAGCCGGGCGTATCGCCGAGTTGCTCGCGCAGATGAAAAAAGCGCAGCAGGAGGCCGGCGACGCGCTTCCTCTTTCGGCGCCGAATCCGAAACCGTCCGACTGGTCGCCCGCGAAACTGACGCCAAAGGACATCGAGGAGCAACAGGCGGAGACGAAGCGTTGCGCCGACGAGATGTCACTCCTGCGGAATTACGCGACGCCGGCGAAAAGGCAGTAAATCGTCCCGATCCGGCGGTTGAACAACATCTTTACCCCTGAGTATGGAGTTACTTCATGCGGTTCGACTCCAAAGCCACCGAAAACGCAAAGCGAGACTCAGGTCATTTCCATGACCCAAAATTCAGACCACGACGATCATGGGCACGGTCATCATCGCGGCGGACTCGGCCATATTCAATGGGAGCGGGGCGACGCGGCTTTCGCGTGCGGCCTCGAGTCGACGGACGTGATTTGATAACAAGTCACCGCAGGACCCAGCGCACACACTGTCCCGACAGCTCTGCAAAGTGCGATTCCAATATTCGCCGATCGATTCGTTGCTCCACTGGGGAGTCTTCGATCCGCGGTTCTTGTTTACGCAGCAGGCGGCACAATTGAAATACGCCGTCCTCCGCCTGGGGTTCGAGAGCGGCTCCCTCCGAAGCCGCCAGGAATCGTCGCTGCCAGTATTCCGAAAGATCCTCCACGAGGAATTCTTTCCTTGTGTATGGATAGCGGCCCATTTTCGCCAGTTCTTCCAAGGAGAGCCCGTCTTCATGCACGCAGAGGTATGCCTCATTGACAGCGGCTGCTTGATCGAATTCCACGGTCTCCACTTCCAAAAACGTCAAAGGCAAACGCAAAGAGCTCAACATGCGCGAGCGCTTTTCCGGTGTCAGCACTCGCTCACAATGCGCCCGGTAGATTGCTTCCATTCGAAGCTGCTCCTCGAACCAGGCGGCGTCCCTTCCCAATGCTGCCAGCCATTCCCCGATAGCGGACGGCGCGATTCCCGTGCGCTCGGAAAACCGGTTTCGCTCCAGTTCCACTGCATCGGCTGAGTCACGCTCATCATTGCCAGCCCCATGAGATGCCGCCATCCGCCAGCCCAATCCGCTCGCTACCCGTTCAAATTGCCCCGATATCATTGCCTCCACGCGCAGCAGTTCGCGCTCTTCAGATGACGCGAATGCGAAGTTCACGGGATCGGGCGCATCGTGCTCCGCCATTTGCTCATCCCGGAAGCGGCGCGTAATATAGCTATCGAAGTCCTCCATGGTCAGCCCTCGCGCGTCGAACCATGCTTCCGTCTCCTCCGCGCTGATCAAATCGTTCTCGTATCGGAATTGATCAGCCATCGCCTGCACCTTTTCCTCATCGGTATCCAGGTGTGATTCCACCGCGATTTTTTCGCGATGGCGCTTCCTCAGGAGATCGAGCCAGGCTGGCTGCAATGCGCCTCTGAAAACGGCGGCATCGACGATGTCGCCAACGCTCACCGGCTTGCCATCCAGCAGGAAGACGGTGATCTCCTCCGGCCGGCCCGGAGGGGCTTCCCCTGGAGAAATTTCATGCGTCATTCTGGAGAGATTCCGCGTGAAATATCCCTATCCATGCACGAATTCGCGTCCGCAAAGCCGGCAATGCTCCATCGGCTAGAGGAAATGAACGCAATCTCTGCTCCCCAAGCCGGATAAGCCAAGGCTATGTAAAGTTGAGAGATGCCTTGGGCCCCTCCACCATGGTCGGGCCGCCCTTGGGATCTTTCCTGGTCTTCAGATCCTTCACTTTGATTTGAGTTTTCGCTTTCGTTGGTTTCTTTTGAGTAGCCATAATAATCCCGGTTATTTTTTGGGTTTGTTCTCTGTCGATTTTAGGTTCTTGCCCCCAAAGAACACCTGCCTGCCGCCCTTCACATCCTGTTTCGGAATGAGGTCGTCCAGGCGGATCAATTTCGTTCCCGAGGACGCCTGTTTTTCTTTGGCAGGCTCCCCCGCGGGATTGAGTTTTTTGTCCTTTGACGGTTTCACTGTCCGCTCCTTTACCACGATTCATGCCATGCGTTTTGGCCTTCGTTCTCCAGACCCGAAATACGGCGCTTTTTGCGACTTCGCCAGCACTCGTTACTCCTTGAAAGATTGAAGGTTAGGCATGGCCAGATTGCGCGGATGGATGCCCGGAAATTCCGGCGGTGAAGGTCATGACGGGGTAATCCCGGCGCACGGGCGTGGACTCGTTGTGATGCCGCGAGGGATTCGTTTCTGTGCCGTTGCCGCTCATTGCGAGGCCGCCTACCGGCCGGGCGAATTTCGGCAATGATCCCATGGACCGCCTGGCATTCACTCAAAATGTTCCACGCAGTTCGAGTTCTTGGGCGTCCGTCGCCTCGTTGTCCGGATGCGGACGCCGGCGGTTATTTTCCGCCGTGGCCATTTTTCAGATGCCTCGCCAGTGTCGCTCGGGATATCCCCAGGAGTTTCGCGGTCCGGCGTTGATTGCCTTGGGCCTGCTGATGCACGAAGCGGATGTGCCGGAGAGCCGCTGCCGACAATGTCAGGTCGCCTTCGGCTGGCGGTGGTGATTCGGCGGGACGCGGCGCGGAAACAGCAGGGGATTCGTTCAAATCCGAACTGAGGTCCTCGGGAAAGATGACGTGGTCCGGGAGAATGACATTGCCCTCGCAGAAGAGAGCCATCGTTCGAACCACGTGACTCAGTTCGCGCAGGTTCCCCCGCCATTGGTGGGTCAGGAGTTTGTCCATGGATTCCGGATGAATCGCCATGATGTTCTTTCCAAAAACCCTGGCCTGCGCCTTGAGTTCTCCTGCAATCAAGACCGGCAATTCCTCCCGGCGCTCGCGCAGGGGAGGAATCAGCAGGCTAAGTCCTGCCAGCCTGTGATAGAGATCTTCACGAAATTTTCCCTGCCGGATTCTCGATTGGAGAGAGCAGTTGGCGGCGGAGATCACACGAACATCGCACTTGGACATGCGCTCCGATCCGAGGCGTTCGAATTCGCCGTACTCAAGAACTCGCAGGATTTTCACCTGGGCGAGGGGGCTCATATCGGCGACTTCATCCAGGAAGAGCGTTCCGCCATCCGCTAGTTCGAACTTTCCCTTCACCATCTGTTGAGCGCCTGTGAAGGCGCCCCGTTCGTGGCCAAAGAGCTGGCTCTCCAGCAGGCTGTCGCTCATGGCGGAGGCATTGAAGGAAATGAACGGCGCTGCCGCGCGCGACGAGGAATTGTGAATCGCTCGCGCCATCAGAGTCTTTCCAGTGCCCGTTTCGCCCAGGAGAAGGACCTGCACATCCGATTTCGCGGCCATGCCCGCCAGGCGAAGGCAGCGCGCCATGGCCTGGTTCGCCGTTGTGATGTCTTCGACCTTCAGTTTCGAGAACGTGTCTTCCATGGCTGGTGAAATGGCCCGGTTAGTGGCGGCTGTTTTCGCGGAGTTGCCGGATGGGATCCAGCGCGTATTCGATGATCCGCCGGTCGCCCACGATCACTCGCGCTTCCCCTTGCATTCCCACTCGCAAAGGATGGGCCTCTCCCCGCACGTCAATGGTGGTTTTGTCCAACGTCGCGAGGGCCACGAAAAAACGGCCTTCCGGAGAAGCCACCGTTGACGGGCTGATCCAATCCAGCTTTCCGGTGAGCGTCCCGTATCGTTGGTACGGAAAAGCGGCGGCGAAGAAGCGGATTCGTTGGCCCACGGCCACTCGCGGAAGCGCGGGTTCGCTGATCTGGAGGCGGACGCGCAATTTTCCGTCCGGGCGGGCCAACTGGCAAAGCTCCTGGCCATTTTGCACGACCGACCCGGTGTTTCGCTCCGCGAGCGAAATGACCACGCCATCATAAGGCGCCACCACGGAGAGCAGGTTCTTTTTGGTATTCTCAAGCTGGCTCTTGAGCGCCGCCAGGCGCAGCTTCAGCTTCTCGATCTCGGAGACGGCTTCGGAGTGCTTGCGAGACTGGCCCGTCGCCAACTGCTGCTGCTGGAGCGTCACCGCGTTCAAGGTCTTTTTGGCGACGCTCAGGTCCTTCTCCGCGCCCGCCAGCTCCAGTCGATGCGTGATGATTTCCACTTGCGAGATTGAGCCCGTGCTCACGAGCTTTTCGAGCCGGCCTACGAGGTCGCGAACCGTGGCGGAGTATTTCTCTCGAAATCCCACTTCGTCCGCCGCTTGAGCCGCTTCCTGCTCTTTGATCCGGGTTTCGGAGATGGCGGCGGCATCGTCCTTTTCGAGGCTGAATTCATGGGACCGCAGTTCCTCCGTGAGCATGCGCTGTTGCGTGTCCCAGTCCCGCACCTCCTCGGAACTCAGGACAAACATCTCCTCGCCGGCTGCCACGGATTGCCCTTCGTGAATCCGGACCTGCCGGACGATGGCCATGCGCGGAGATTGAATCGGATCGGCGCCGCCGTCAGGCACGAGAACGCACGCGCAGCGAAACGTCTCGGGCAAAGCGATCAGGATCGATCCCAGCGCCGTGGCCGCAAAAAGCAGGATAATGGTCCAGGCTGCGGCTTTCAGCGTCCAAGCCGGCGGAACGCGGGGCAGGAGTCGCGATTCGTCTTCCAACGAATCGCGTTCCGAAGGGGCTTTGGAAGGAGGCGGCATGCTCGTTTCGCTTTAGATCTGCAACTGCTGGCTGGAGAGGTAGAAATAAATCCCGCGTTTCGCCATCAGTTGATCGTGATTTCCGATCTCCGCCACCTGGCCCTGCTCCAGCACGATAATCGTATCCGCGTCGCGAATGGTGCTCAGGCGGTGGGCGATGACGATGCTCGTCCGCCCCGCCATGAGACGGGTGAGGTTATCCTGAATCGCGCGTTCGGATTCGGTATCCAGCGCGCTGGTGGCTTCATCGAAGATCAGGACGGGCGGATTGGTATAGACGGCCCGCGCGATGGCGATGCGCTGTTTCTGGCCTCCGGAGAGCGCCAGCCCGGACTCGCCGATCCGCGTTTCGTACCCCAGCGGCAGCCTCATGATGAATTCGTGCGCGTTCGCGATTTGCGCCGCTGCCAGCACGCGTTCGAAATCCGCTTCCGCGTCTCCGAAAGAGATATTGCGCGCGATCGTTTCGTTGAACATGTGGTTCTCCTGAAGCACCATCCCTATCTGTCTGCGCATCTCCCGATAATTGACGGTCTTTAAATCCACGTGGTCCACCAGGATGGTCCCGGACGTTGCTTCCAGAAGGCCCGCCAGCAGCTTGATCAGCGTGGTCTTTCCACATCCGCTTCGGCCCACAATCGCCACCATGCGCCCCGGTCCGATTTCGAAAGTGAGATCCTTGAGAATATCCGGCGCCTCGTCGCCTCCGTATTTGAACCCGACATTCCGCAATTCGATCCTGCCCTCGACGTTGGGAACCGGTCGAAGGCGGGAGCGATCCGTTCCTTGCTCCGGCTCCGGTTCGAAGACATCATTCAGCCGATTCAGGAGCACCGAGATCAACTGCATGTTATCCCAGATTCCCAACGCCCGGAGGATGGCCGCATAAGCGAGCGCCGTCAGCGAACTGAATGCCACAAACTCACCGACGGTCAGTTCATGCTGCACCACTTTCACGGCGCCGAACCACAGGAAGAGGCCCGTGGATATCAGCCCGATCGTCCGCAGCACACTCTCGTAAGAGAGCATGATGAAATTGCTGCGAAAGAGCTTTTTCGCCACCGAGAGAAATTCGGCGAGCATCGCCTCCCGAAAGACGCTCTCCGCCGCGGCCGCTTTCACTCCTTCGATTCCCTTGATCGCATCGATTTGGTGCGAGCTGTATTTCCCCTGGCTCTCTTCGATGTCCGCGAAGAGCGGGCGAAGCACTTTCACGGAGAAGAGCATCAGGCCGCCGTAGAGCGGGGTAGTGAGCAGAAAAACGCCCATCAACGCCGGGCTATAGAGCGCCATCAGGGTGATCGCGCCGACTAAATGAATCAAGGCGAGCAAGCCTCCGATCCCGTGCTGGACCAGGAACTGGCGCACCTGCCGGGCTCCTTCCAGCCGCCGCTGGATGTCTCCCGTCCGCCGGCTCGCAAAGTAGGACATTGGCAGCGCCAGTAGCTTTCGCGTCAGGAAATCGAGAATGACCGTATCGATGTGCAGCGCGGCGAAGCTCAAAAGGTATTGCTGGATCAGGTTGGAGCCTAGATAGAAAATCAGCGTGGCGCCCATCGCCGCCATGATGGTTTTTAGTAGCGCCAGATCATTATCCACGATGACCTTGTCCACCACCATCTGGCTGAATACGGGAAAGAGAAGCTCCAGAAAGCTCACCACCACGGCAAGCAGGATGGCCGGGGCGAGCACGTGCCGGAACTGCCGCAGAAGCGGCAGCAGCAGCGTCATCGGCGACCGCGTTTCCGGCGCTCCGAGAAAAGCTTCGGTGTAATCGAACAGCGCTGCGTAGCCCGACCACTTCGCTTCGAATTCCGCGCGGGGCAGCCGCCGATTGCTCAGCGCCGGATCGCCCACTCGCACGTGCGTCTTGCTGACATCGTAAAGGCATACCCAGTGGTTCCCCTCCCAATGCACGATGGCCGGCAATGGCACGGAATCGAGATGCCTCATTGAGATCTTCAGCGGACGCGCCGCAAGTCCCAGCTCAGTGGCCGCGTGGCAAATCGCCTTCAGGCTCGTGCCGTCGAGCGAGGTATGGCATAGCTCCTTGATCCGCGAGAGGCTGACGTTCCTTCCAAAATATCGGCAGATCATCGCCAGGCTCGCCGGGCCGCAGTCCATTTCATCGATCCCAAGCACGTGCGGAAAGCCCCGGATTCTTCCGTTCTTTTTTCGAAAGAGCCCGGATTCATCCGCGAACGGATCGTCGCGATCATCCCCGGCGCCGGAGTCATCCGACGCCTCGTCCACGGCGACCTTGTTGGCAACGCTCGCTTCCGCGGGAAGCAACTCCGACGCGAAATCAAGCGGCAACCGGGCCTCGGCGTCCTTGTTGTAAATGGAAAGCCTCTCTTCCAACAGCTTGGTAAACTCGGGATATTGCCGCTTCAATTCGAAGACGACCTCCGGACTGAGCGCCAGCAGCCGCGTATCCGTCATGGCATCCGCCGAGGCTGCTCGCGCCGATCCGTTCAGCAGGGAGAGTTCGCCGAAGAAATCCCCCTCGCGATAGAACCCCAGATTTCGCGTCTTTTTGGTGTGATTGGTGAATGCGCGCACCCGGCCCGCCTGCACGATGTACATGGGTCCCGCGGGATCGCCCTCGCGGATGATCATCCCGCCCTTTGGAACGTCGAGCGGCGTCAGGCTTTCCACCATGTGATGCAAGGCGTGAATGGAGAGCCGGCCGAAATTGGTGAATTGGTAAAGAAACCCATGCAGCGCCTTGAACCGGGCGGTCGTTTCCAGATGGCGCCGCAGTTCGGGATATTCGCCAAGAAGCTTTAGAAAGTCGTCGCGCCCCAGTCGCAAGACCTCCGCCGTCGTGCTGCATCTCACGGTGGCAGTCCGCATTCCGCCATCGAGGAGCGCGGACTCTCCGAATTCACTTCCGGGGCGCAATGAGTGCAACGCAATCTCCTTCCCTTGGTCCGATATCTTCACCACGCGGGCGCGCCCGGACGCGAGCACGTAAAACGCGTCCGCGTCATCCCCCTGATTCACGATCACGTCGCCAAACTCGTAGCGTTCCTCTGTAAAAAGCGCCGACAACCTTTCCCGGTGGTCCTCAGGGAGAAACTTTAGCAGCACCGATTGTTTCAGCGCATCTTCGAGTGGCTCCGGCAACATCGCACGTCAGATTTTCACATCAATCACCATTCGCATACGGAGGAGAATGGCGATGAAATTGGCAACACACAGTGGATGGGGTGTAGTATGCTGGTTACAAAAATGAAAGCGCATAATGCCCTGCGCAGAAAGAGGGTAACGTGGTAGGCGCGCTCTGCTCGCAGGCTGAAATTCTAAATTCTCCTGACGGTATTTAACAATCGTCGCCGAAGGTCTTCCCCTCGGCAGGGTGGTTAGCCCCCGCCAGGGGCAAGAAAATGAAGGACTCGCCGGAGCGCTGTCCACACGCCGTTCTTGGCCTGGACGGCGATCGGGCTCTCGTGGACTTTCACGGCTCCCGGATTCTCGGCGCCGCTGGCGGTGAGGACGCCGACGGAAAGTTCGCCGTCGGTGTAGTAGATATCCCCGCCGCCGTTGCGGGCCTGGAGGGTGGCGCCGATGCCGGTGACTTGATATTCGGAGAGCAGTTGTTTCCGTGCGGTCAGGTCGGTGACGACTTTGTCCCGTTCCTCATCGATGTCGCCGTCGATATGGTGAGTGATCTTTCCTGTGAGATGACTGACGCCGACGCTGCGGTCAAAGGTTACGGCCCCGATCCAGAAGGGGCGTCCGTCCCGGCCCGGGGATTCGGAACGCCAGTAGCGGACGTGGTGGCGCTGGCGGGCTTTTCCGGGGACCGCCTGTTCGAACGCGAGATCTTCGACGCGCCCAAACACGTAGAGATTGCTCACCGGCGCGTTGGGATAGGCCTTGCCGAAGACGGCGCTTGCGGTGATGCGGGCGCTGGTGCGGAAGGTGATGGCGTCTGCCGGCAGCCAGCCCGCCGCGACCATGGAGTGGACGACATCCTCTTCGTTCCCGACGAGGCCGATATTCAACGCGTCACCAGGAATGCCTTCTTTCGTGAAGGTGGTCTTGGGCGCGCTCTCCAGCGCGGGATGGTGTTCGTAGTGCTTCCAGAGGGCGGGCGTGATCCAGTAGGCGAGCAGGTAATAGACAATGCCGGCTGCGAGCATGATTCGCAGCGCCCTGCGGCCCGCTCTTTCAAACGCGGCGATTGGGAGGTGGTGTGCGGAATGGGGAGGAGCGCTTTCCATGGGCCAAGGTTATGACTTTGGCTTCAGAAGGGGAATCTTGTTTCCCCGGCGGTTCCCCAGATCGCGGATTCTTTGTGAAAAGCTGGCATTTTTTTGAAGACGCTCGCACGCTGGCGCCATGCTTCCCTCACAAAAAATCATCGACGCTCTGAACGAACAGGTGGGGATGGAAATGTCCGCCTCCATCAAATATGACGCGATCGCCGCGCACTTCTCGTCGGAGGGGTTGCCCCGGCTGGCGGCGTATTTCTTTAAGCAGGCCACGGAAGAGCGCCTGCACGCGCATAAATTCATCAAATACATTCTGGATACGGGAGGACGGGTGGAGATTCCGGAGATTCCCAAGCCGCCGCATCGGTTTAAGTTTGCGAAGGACGCCGTGAAGCTGGCGCTGGAAGGCGAGCACGAAGTGACTCAGGCCATTCACCGGCTGATGAACGATGCCACAGCAGAGAAGGATTATTCGACCGCGAATTTCCTTCAGTGGTTTATCGGTGAGCAAGTGGAGGAGGTGGCGATGATGGACCAGCTCTTGAAGATCGTGGAGCGCGCCGGCGAGGGAGGCCTGCTGCTGGTCGAGGATTTTGTGGCCAAGGGTGGAAACGATCGCCAGGGAGCGGAGGTGACGGAATGAGCGCCGAGCAGACAGTCCATACAGTTCGGGATGTGCAGGTGCTTCGCATTCCCAGCGGCGAACAGATTCATCTTCCCGTGGGCACCCCTGTCGTCATCACCCAGGCCCTCGGCGGCTCTTTCACGCTGCTGGTGCCGTCCCAGGCCGGCCTCTTCCGTCTCAGTGGGGAAGACTCCGATGCCATCGGCCACGCTCCGGTGGCGGCTCCGGCGGCTCCGGAGGGACAGGAAGGCGCGGGCGAGCCGAAGACCGAGGAAGCGGTATGGGCGGCGCTCAAGACCTGTTACGATCCGGAGATTCCGGTGAACATCGTGGATCTCGGCCTGATCTATAGCTGTGAACTCACGCCTGCTGAAAAGGGCAGCGATGTCTCGATTAAGATGACGCTCACCGCGCCGGGCTGCGGCATGGGGCCGGTGCTGGCGAAGGAAGCCGAAGAAAAAATCGTCGGGCTTCCGGGCGTCGCGCGCGTGGCCGTGGAACTTGTGTGGGACCCGCCGTGGTCGCCCGAGCGCATTTCGGCGGAAGGCCGCGAAAAGCTCGGCATGGAGTAACCCGCCGGGCTATCGCGGGTCTTCCACCCACATCGCGCGGACGAAATCGACGGGGCTTCCCACGGCGCTCAGCGCTTCGTCGTAGTGCAAGTTCGCGGTTCCCGTGGCGGTGATGGAGTTCGCGATGATGGCGCCGCAGATGTTCGGATTGCTCGCGATGGTTACATCGTAGCCCGGGCAGTCCAAAACAAAGTAAAGGGTTCCCGGGCTTATCGAACCAGCGGAAAGATCGACCGTGCGGGTCTGCCCGGCGGGCGGAGTAATGCCGTAAAGCTGAAGGTTCGCGGCATTGTTGTTTCCATTGACGATTTTGCGGGACTTCATCGAAAGATTGCCCTCGAACCAAATATTCAAAGTCACGCCGGGCGCGATGGTGATTCCTCCCGTCACGTCCCCGCTCACATAGATATACGCGATGCCGGTGGAGTATCCGGAGGGCAGGGTGACCGAGAGATTGTCGATCGATGACCATGATTGATAGACCGGAGATGAGGGAGGGCCAGCGGCCAGAGTCGTCATCGGGGAACTGACCACCGACGCGGCCCAGGAGGGAGCGCTGACGGTTGGGACATTCATGGTTTCCTGATCTTCCACCTCGCCGGTGATGTTGCTGGTCCTGGCCAGGGTCCCGTAGTTGGTGAATACATCGCCATAGACCGACGTGCTCAGGGAGGAAATGGGCGCATTGATGTAAATGCTTCCTTTCGAGCCCACTCCCGTGGCGGGATTGCGGGCCGTGTTGTTATAGACGCCGCCGGGATAGTTCACGCTGTCCCGGGAATCGAAACTATCGATCAATGCAAGATTCAGCGACGAATTCGTCGGACTCGCTGTAAACGCGGCCAGACTGAAAGGGGTGGTTGGTTTGGCGATGACTTCGACGCGCCGCGTCGCTTGCGGCGAGACCGGAACCGCGGCGCCGATCCCATGGGCATAGTCTCCATACCTCATGATGAAATGATCCACGCGCAGATCCATCTTGCGGAGGATGTCATTGTGCGTCCGGCTGCCGGAGGGATTGTCATTGCCGGCCCGCGCCATGCCGGGGAGCGCCGCATAGCCGGTCGAGCGGATTCGGTACCATTGATTTCCGTTGACCAGCAGCGAGGAGGGCGCATCCACTTCGACGTGATACCAGAACTCCGTGGCCCCCTCGCCGGTGGACAACAGATGGGATCCCGCGGGCAGGTTGTAGATCAGTGTCTGGCCCGCGGCAAGTTGCGCGGTCGCGTCGGCGGAACTCGAAACCGTCGTCCAGGTATAAGCGCCCGTGTACTTTTGCCAGCCGATCCAGGGGCTGGTCGTGCTGGTGGGAAGTGTCCTTCGGCAGTTGACCATGCCGTAGTCCGCCCCCGCCTCCGCCGCGGCCAGCGCCTCATCCCATCCGATCGCCTTCTGGGTATAGTTATAGCGTGTGCTCACGGTCATGAGCACGGTGGCGCCCACGAGGGAGAGCACCATCAGCATCAGGAGAGCGATGACGAACGTGCTTCCCGACGATCGCTTTGCGGAACGAACAGAGTGGGGGAATCGCATGAGCTATTGATGGTTTCGCATGCTCATTGTCATGGAAGCGGTCGCAGCCTGCCGGCTGCTGGCGAGATTCAAACGGTTAAAGCGCGGCGCAAAGGTGATCAGCGCGGTCAGTGAATTGGGCTGCCCTATGCCACCCAATGAGAATGGCGTGACGCTTCCGGGGTTGGTCGGAGTGAAGAAACTCATCTGGTAATTCGCCGCAGCCGTGGTGAGCGTCGTCGTTACAACGCTCCCGTCCAAGTCGGTGAAGACACGTTGGATCGTTTGATTGGGCGCGGTTCCCGTCACCGTGTAGGAGACGGTGGGCTGGCTTCCGCTCGCTCCATAAATCACGACGCCCGTCGCTGAGAGGGTGGGGGAGCGCGGAACCGGCGGGTTCTGCGTGTAATCGATGTAATCCGGCAGCGTGAGGGTAAGCGTCTGCGCCTGGTTTGAGACGGTCCCGCTCGTCGCTCTGCGCAGATCCAGGGCGATGAAATCGAGCACGCGCGTCTGATCGCTGGTCGCCATGTAGTATTGATCCGTGGCTACGAAGAGCGTCTGCAACGCCACCATGCTGGATGCCACCGCTGCGAGGATCAATGCCCCCACGCTGACGGAAACCATCAATTCCACCAGAGTGAGCGCGCCATTCTTCCCGCGTTCCGCGGAGTTTTTCATGGGGCCGTGCGCGCGACGAGCGTGTTTCTGGATTGCGAGCGCGTCCGTTTTCCGGGCACGGCGACCCATGTCAGCGAAAGATCCACGCGCACGATGTCCCCGTTGGCGATGGCCGGATTCGTGGAGACTGTGCTGGCCACCCCATTGCTCCAGATGACCTGGATGGCCGTCGCCTGGGGAGTGGGGTAGGTGTTCACCGTCATCGTTTCCACGGGACTCCCGAGCCTGCCCTCCGCGCTCGTGGAGGTCTTCATGACATAATTCTGGAGGTAAGTCGCACTCGTGAGCTGATTCCAGGAGCAACCCCGGATCAACTCCATGCGATCGCTGAGCGATTGCTTCGCTCCCACGGCTTCCCTGCCGGAATTCACCTGGTAAAGGGCCTGCGAAGAAAGCGAGTAGAGAGCTATAAAGCACAATGCCACTATCGCCGTCGCGAAAAGATTCTCGATAAGGCTGAAGGCGGAAGGGGGTCGCCTGGGCGGACGCATTGCAAATTTGATAAAGCAATTTTCGCGCCTTCTTGCAAGCTCGCCTTCGACTGCCTAGTTTCGCCCATCCCCTGCGCCCCGCGGTTTCACACGAATTTGGATTTGCCGCGAAAGGAACCATCTCACCGCGAACATGTCGCACGTGACTTTCCAGGCGCGATTCCCAAATCCGTACTTGCTCACGCCGGCGACGCGCGGGCGGTGATGGACGGGGATTTCCACAACGCGATAGCCGAGCCCTTTAATGAGCGCGGGGATGAACCGATGCATCCCGTGAAAGGGGATCAGCGCTTCCCGGCATTCGCAACGCATGGCTTTCAAGGTGCATCCCGTGTCGCGGACGCCGTCTCTCGTGAATCGGCTGCGCACGAAGTTCGCGATCCGGCTTTGGACGCGTTTGAACGCGGTGTCTTTTCGGTTGGCCCGGTAGCCGCACACGAGATCGGCGCCTTTTTCGATTTCGGCCAGGAGGCGCGGAATGTCCGAGGGATCGTTCTGCCGGTCCCCGTCCAGGAGCACGATGATGCCGCCTCGCGCGGCCTGGATGCCCGCGTACATGGCGGCGCTCTGTCCGGTGTTCCTCGTGAATTCGATCACCCGCACCCCCGGCCCGCGTTCGATCCGGGCAAGCGTGGCGTCTCTCGAGCAGTCATCCACCAGCACGATCTCGTGGTCGAGGCCGCGCAGGGCTTCGGCCAGTTCGTGCTGGAGCTGCGCGATATTGTCTTCTTCGTTGAAGAGCGGAATGACGACGGACAGGGCTGGCATTGGAAAGGAGCGAAGAACGGTGGAAACTAGAAAAAATCAAGTGAGGAGGCGGCGTGGCGCGAATCTCCGGATTTCGGCCAGTTAGCCGCTCGATTTCTCACCGGCCTGGATTTGCCTCGGCCTCACAATTCGGATTGGTGATAATTGTAGCAGGCGAAAACGCGGATTTGCCGGAGCGGCAGACCCCGCCGTGCAAAGTCGAAGCAGGCGATCATCTCGACTCGCGCGAATCCCGCCGCCACTTCGGGCGACGGATTGTCTTCGTTTCGGTCCGTGATGTAGAGAGCATTGCGGCCGGCGAAACGGCTGAATCCCATCGATTCCGTGAAATAGGTGTCGATGGGCAATTCCGGCGCGGCGGCTTTCAAGGCGACCAGGAAGCGTCGGCGGCTCGCCGTATCCTTTTCCGGATCGTTGTTGGAATCGGCGCCAGGCAGGGCCTCGAGGGAGGAGGCGAGTTCCTTGCGCACCTCTTCCGTGATTTTGGAAGAACCGGGTTCGCGGAGGATGTCATCCGCCACTTCCGTGAAATCCGTGTCCTCGTCGTAGCGGTGCCAGTAATAGAATTGATTTTCCGGGAATGGGCCTACAGGGCTGTAAATGGGCGGATGGCCGGGCGCCTCGCGCAGCTTGTCGGGCAGGTAAAACCCGAGCGTCGCGGTGGTTTGGTATTTGTTGGCGATGAGGAAAACGGGGCTGCCTTGCTCCGCCTCGAATTTCTTGCGGAAAGACCCGATAGTCTCCGCGGCAGTCTCCCATCCGCGGAGGCGGGCGGTCGGATCGCGGTCATAGGAAAACGCGATTCCCAGCCGGCGCGCCATTTCCGGATCGGCGATGAGAAGGCTCATGAGAGCGCCGAGCCCCAGGGCGGACACCGCGAAGCGGCGGGCCCAGAGTTTCGCGCTCGCCAGCTCGAGCCAGAAGACCACAGTGAGCATCGCCAGGGATAGCATCGCGGGCGCGGTCCAGTTCGGCTCGCCGGCTTTTTTAAACGCCAGGCCGAAATACATGAGCAGCAGCGGAAGGCTGAAGGCGAGAAGGAAGCGGGGCTTCAAATGGGTGCGCGCCTTTTTCCACGACCATGCCAGGGCGGCCATCATTCCTCCGAAAATGAGCGGCGAGTAAACACCGAGATGGAGCAGCAGATACACGAAGAAATCGCCGGGACGAAACCGCGGGCCTTCGTCGAACCCGCCGCGCGACTTCAGATGAATGAGCGTGATCCAGGCGTGATTGGCATTCCAGACGATCACCGGGATGGTGAAGACCCCGAAAACGGCGAGCAGGACGTAGAGCCCGGCTCCGCGGAATTCGCGCCGGTACCGCGGGGTCAGCGCGAGAAACAGGGCGATCGAAAGGAGCTGCATCGCGTTCGTATATTTCGCCAGAAAGCCGCATCCGATGAGCGCTCCCGTCAATGGCCACCAGAAGCTGAAAGCGGGGCTTTTTTCCACCGCGCGCCAAAACGTTGACAGCGCCGCCATCCAAAAAAAAATGGATAGAGGATCGATCGTCATCACCAAGGCGCCGGCCTGGAAGATGGGGATCAGATTCATCAGCAGCACCGTCCAGACAGCGGGCGTTTCGCCGTAGAGACGCAGGACGAAGCGATACAATATGATGGATGTGCCCAGCGCGAGCAGGGGACTGAACACCCGGATTCCGAAGGCGGTGGCGCCAAAGAGGTGAGTGCTCAACCAGAGCGCCACCGCGATCCCGGGGCCCTTGCTGAAGTAGCTCCAGTCCAGATGCTGAGACCACTGGAAGTAGTAGGCTTCGTCCGGCGAGAGTTCGATTTGTCCAATGTAAATCAGGCGCAGGACGGTGAGCGCGCCGAGGAACAGGAAGAGGAGGCGTCTCGGAGTCATGGCGCCAGGAGGCTGGGATGCCGCGCATGGAGCTCGCGAAAAAGACGGCCGCCCTGAGTCCGCCAAAGCCAATCCAGAAGCGCCAGCAGCACGAGCGTGACGCCCACTCCCATGAAGAGCGAAGTGATCACGTCACTGGGCCAGTGCGAGCCGTTATAGATCCGGGAATACGCCACGAGCAGCGCCGGCAAAAAGCTGATCCATCCAAAACGCCGGTAGAAGCAGGCCGTAATGAGCGCCAGCGAAATGGTATTGACCGTGTGAGACGAAGGAAACGAGCGGCCGGATCGGTTGGGCGCTCCTTCCGCCTCCGAGAGCTTGATCTTCGGCGGTCTGAGCGCCGCGAGCAGTTGCGGTCTGGTTCCCGCGAGACGAACCTGCCGCACATTGTCCATCTCTTGAAACGGGCGGGGGCGATGGACCAGATGCTTGATGCTGTTCGAAATCACCGAATCATTGAACGTCACGATCAGCGCCGCGGTGAATACGAAAGCCCGGGCGCGAAAATCTCCGCGCCAGAGCAAGTAACCGACCACGAGAATGAGCGGCGGAATCCACGCCGAAAAACTCGATGCCAGCGCCATGACGGGATCCAGGAAGGGACTCGTCCATTCGCGGTTAATGAGAAAAAGAAGCTTTTGGTCCATGCTGGGATCGCTGAGGGTGTGAAGGTTATGAGCATGTCTGCGCCCACCGCAAATCATTTGGCCGAATCGCTATTCCGCCGCCGAATGCTCCTCTTTCCGTTCTCCCTCCTCTGTTGCGCCTGCTTTTTGACCTGCGCGCTCTCGTGCCGAAGTGAGGATGCGCCACCGGATGCTCATCAAATCCTGAGCTCCGTGCGGATCAATCAGGCGGCCCAAAATCGCGCGCTCAATGGCTCGCTTCGAACTGGCGGAAGGACGATCCCGTTCCATCTCATTTCTTCCCAGGGCGCCATCCGTTACGAATTCACGGATCCGCCCCTCATCCTGCAACTGCGTCTCGGGCCGAAGGATTCGCGCCTGGAAGAGGTGACGAAGGGCAGCGTCGAGAAGGTGACTCCGGCCCGTTACGACACCCGCGTCCGGGACACCGGGATCACCTACGAGGATCTTTCGCTCCATTTTCTCTACTGGCAGAAGGCGGCGGTGGAAGGCGAGCAGACCATGATCCTCCAAAAATGCTGGATCGTGCGCGCGGAGCCGGATTCGCGCGGAGATTCCCAGTATAGCAAGGTCCTGCTCTGGATCGGCAAAAACAACGGCGCGCTCATGCAAGCGGAAGCCTATGACCGCGGCGGAAAGCTCCTCCGCAGGTTCAAGGTCATCAGCGGTCAAAAGACCCCCGAGGGAATGTGGATCTTGAAAGAGATGCGCATCGAATCGATGACCGGCAGCGCCGCTGATCGCGCGCCCACCTATCTGGAGATCGATGGCGTGGACAAATGACACGCCTTCCGGCAAGGAAGGGGTGAAAAGGGTCGCCATCGGGACTTGCGCGTGGAGTTACGAGGATTGGAGGGGCGTGTTTTATCCGGAGCATCTGCCGGCGGCTCGCCGTCTCGAATTCTACGCGAAGCATTTGCGGGCGGTGGAGGTGGACTCGACCTTCTACCATACGCCGAAGGCGCTGGTGACCGCGCATTGGAACGAAGTGACGCCGGACGCTTTTCGTTTTTCCTGCAAGCTCCCGCGCGAGATCACGCATGAGCGCCGGCTCCGGGATTCGAAGGAACTGCTGCTGGAATTCATGGAGGACCTGGCCCCTCTCGGCCGCAAACTGGCGTGCGTCCTGATCCAATTGCCGCCTTCCTTCAGCCCGAAGACCGATGACGACGCTCTCCGGGAATTCGTCCGGGAATTGCCTGGCGGCGCGCGATTCGCCATCGAGTTTCGCCATCCCGGCTGGCATCAGCCCCGCATCGCCGACCTGCTCGGCACGCACGGCGTCTGCTGGGTTTGGAATGACGCCACTCGCCTCGAGCACCAGCAGGAAGGCGCGTTTGAATTTCTGCCCGACACCGCGGATTTTCTCTACGTTCGGCTGATGGGCGACCTCGAAAAAAAGTACGATGCCCAGGGCCGCCACCTGCACCGCTACCGCGACTTGCAGTGGCCCAGGGAAACCGCGCTCGAAAGCTGGGCCGTGCGCATTTCCCAAAATGCGGATTCCCATGCGGGCGTCTTCGTTGCCGCGAGCAATCATTTCGAGGGATTTGCTCCGCTCACCTGCCGGCGGCTCGGCGCGCGCCTTGGCCTTCAGATCACGCTCCCCAATCCCGAAGCCGGAGAACCGAAGCCCCCCGGCGAGGGCGATTTCCTGGGAAAGCTCTTTCCTTAGCGCGCTCATCGGTTGTCGGACCAGTCGGACCCCACTTTTTTGGCTGCAACCCCAAAAAAGACCCGCTAAGGTATCAGCCCCTTTCGCGGTGTAGGTAGTCGTCTCCTCCATCCCCCCGAACTGCCGTTCCACTTTCAAAACATGAAATTCAGACCCCTCCTCGCCCTCCTCTGTCCGGCCCTCACCGCCTCCGCGCTTCATGCGGCGGCGCCGGAAAAGCTCGAACTGCACAAAGGCGACCATATCGCGATCATTGGAAATGCGCTTGCCGATCGCATGCAGCATGACGGCACGCTCGAGGCTTTCATCCACAAAGCGTTTCCGCAGGACGATATCTCGATCCGCAATTTGGGTTTCGCGGCGGACGAAGTGAATCTGCACGTCCGCTCCGACGATGTCCCGACCCCGGACGAGTGGCTGACCAAAGTGAAGGCCGATGTCGTCCTCGCATTCTGGGGCTTCAACGAATCGTTCAAGGGCTATGATGGCGTGGAGAAATTCAAGTCCGAGATGGACAAGTATTTGAAAGACCTGAAGGCCGCCAAATACAACGGCAAGGAGGCGCCTCGCATCGTGCTCTTTTCCCCCATCGCCGAGGAAAAAGTCGCCGATCCGAATTTCCCCGATTCCACGGCCAATAATACCAATCTCCAGAACTACACCGCGGCGATGGCCGAGGTGGCGAAGGCGAACGACGTGCAGTTTGTCGATCTCTACAATCCCTCGCTCCAGCTCTACGAGGCCGCGAAAAAGCCGCTGACCCACAACGGCATTCATCTCACGATCGCCGGTTACCGGGCGCTGGCGCCCGTGATTTACAAGGCGTTGTTCGGTGTTCAACCGCCGCCCGTGGACGCGTCGCTCGAGAAAATCCGCAAGGCGGTGGAAGTCACCAACGATATGTGGCTGAGCCGCTATCGCACGGTGGACCAGTATAACATCTTCGGCGGACGCTCCATTCTTCCCTACCAGTCCAATACGGATGGCCTGAAGCACGACAATCGCTACGTCCTCTTCCCCGAGATGGCCGTGCGCGACGTCATGACGGAAAACCGCGAGAAGCGCGTCTGGGCGCTCGCCAAGGGCGGCGATCTGAAGATCGACGATTCGAACGTCCCGGAGGTGCCGAAGATCGGCACGAACAAACCCGGCACGAATCCGGATGGTTCCTACACGTATTTGAGCGGCGAGGAAGCGATCAAGCACATGACCCTGCCCAAGGGCGTCAAAGTAGAGCTGGTCGCCAGTGAGGAGCAATTCCCCGAACTCGTCAGCCCAGTGCAAATGGCGTGGGACACTAAAGGCCGCCTCTGGATCTCCGCGTGGAAGAATTATCCCGAGCGCACGCCGTCGAGCACTGATGGCGACAAACTCCTGATTTTTGATATCGGCGCGGATGGCAAAGCCAAAAAATGCACCACCTTTCTCGGCAATCTGAATTGCCCCACCGGTTTCCAGTTTTACAAGGACGGCGTCTTCGTCATGGAATCGCCGGACCTCTGGTATGTGCGCAATGTGAAGGACAAGGGCGTGCTCCAGGAGCGCGTGCTCGATGGGCTCGACGCCGCGGATTCGCACCACGAGACGAATGCGATGGCCATCGAACCCGGCGGCGGCATGCTTTTGAGCGACGGCGTTTTCTTCCGCACCCAGATCGAAACCGCTGCGGGCCCCGTGCGCAACGTCAATGGCGCCATCTATCGCTGGGAACCGCGCACCGGAAAATTCGAGCGCTATGTGGCTTACGGTTTCGCAAATCCCCATGGCAAAGTGTTCGACTACTGGGGCAGCGACATCATCACCGATGCGACCGGCAACAATAGCTACTTCGGCCCGGCCTTCAGCGGCCACATTGATTTCCCCGGCACGCATCCCAAGATGCAGCAGTTCTGGGAGCGCCCGTCGCGCCCGTGCCCTGGCACCGCCATTCTGTCCAGCCGCGCATGGCCCGCCGAATATCAGAACAATTTCCTGAACTGCAACGTCATCAGCATCCAGGGCATCTTCCGCGTGAAAGTCAGCGAGGACGGCTCCGGATTAAAAGGCGAGACGCTGGAAAACCTCGTCACTTCCGACGATCCAAACTTCCGCCCCTCCGGCATCAGCGTGGCTCCCGATGGCTCGCTCTATTTCATGGACTGGCACAAGCCTCTCATCGGCCATCTCCAGCATCATCTCCGTGATCCGAACCGCGAGATGGCTCATGGCCGCATCTATCGCCTCACCTTCGAAGGCATGCCGCTTCTTTCCCCCCCGAAGATCGCCGGAGAGCCGATCGGGAAGCTTTTGGAGCTCTTGAAGGAGCCCGAAAACAACACGCGCGAGCGCGCTAAAATCGAACTCGGCGGACGCGACACCGCGCAGGTCATCGCCGCCGTGGATCAATGGGTGGCCGGCCTCGATAAGAACGAGCAGACCTACGAGCACAATCTCCTCGAAGCGCTGTGGGTGAAGCAATACCACAACGTGGTGGACGAAACGCTTCTCAGGCGCGTTCTCCAGTCGCCCGATTACCACGCCCGCGCGCAGGGCATCCGCGTCCTGTGCTACTGGCGCGATCGCGTCAAAGATCCGCTCCCGCTGCTCAAGATCGCCGCCAATGATGAAAGCCCGCGTGTGCGTCTGGAAGCGGTCCGCGCCGCCAGCTTCTTTAGTGGCAATGACACCCGGCCCGCCGTCGAGGTGGCCTACGAAGCGCTCAAGCAGGATGAGGATTACTACCTGGACTACACCACCAAGGAGACCCTTCGGCAGCTCCAACCCGATCCGAAAAACATCCTCATCCCGAGTGATCCGAAGATCGTCGCCGGATTGATCGCGAAGCTTTCCGACTCCGATATCTCCAGGGCGCCCGCCGTGGAGGCCGTTCTCAATGCGCGCGTCGAGCGCAAGGGAATCGACGCCGACACCCGCTCCAGGGCGCTCCAGGAGCTCGCGAAACTTCATAGCAGCGACGTCGTGGCGGAAATCGTCGCGGCTCTCAATAAGATCGATGCCGAGGGAGGCGCGAGCGCCGACGATCTCGGAAAGCTGCTCGTCGCCGGCAACGCCGCCGAGATCACCAAGGCGCGTCCGTCATTGATCGCCCTCGGCGAAAAGGCCCGCCTGGAATCCGTGAAGCGCGCTGTCTTCGCCGCCCTCGTGACGGCCGATGGCAAGCCAGACAACGCATGGTCCGATACCGCGAACAGCGAGAAAGCCCGCCGCTCCCTCGTGGAGTCCACTGCCACGCTGTTGGATCCCGCCTTGCGCGCCAAATTCCAGCCCCTGCTCGCCGCCGCGCTTGCCGATACGAAAACCCCCGGAGGCGTCCGCGACGCCGTTCTTCGCGCCCTCCCGCTCATGGGGCCGGACAATGCGAAAGCCAACTTCGCCACGCTGGCCTCCTACGTCACGAAGGGCATTGATCAGACTTCGGCGGCCCGCGCGATTGCGCAGCTTCCGCGGGAGAGCTGGGACAAAGAGACAGCCGCCCAGGTGGTTGACAGCATTCTCGCCTACGCAAAGACAGTTCCCGCGAAAGACCGGACCGAACAGCGTTACGTGGAAACAGTCCAGACTGGCATGGAACTGGCCTCGCTGCTTCCACCGGAGGATGCCGCGCGGATTCGCAAGGAACTCCGCGGCCTCGGCGTCAGCGTCTTCGTCGTGAAGACCGTCCGCGAACAGATGCGCTACGACACGCCGCGCATCGTCGTCGAAGCGGGCAAACCCTTCGAAGTCATCTTCGAGAACGTGGATATGATGCCCCACAATTTCGTGCTCGTGCAGCCCGGAACCCGCCAGGCCGTCGCCGAAGCGGTCCAGACCATGAAGCCGGATCACCTCGACAAGGAAGGCCGCGCTTACATTCCCTGGGATGGTAAGAAGCTCGATAAACGCGTT
>Ga0206813_1062_pt1:0-20000 | contig 27679 bp, 22 predicted proteins | sample Alteio_BWOrgCont_92_FD_152856 | JGI IMG/M metagenome (GOLD analysis project Ga0206813, IMG submission 152856) | Enriched cells from forest soil in Barre Woods Harvard Forest LTER site, Petersham, Massachusetts, United States -... | ecosystem: Environmental > Terrestrial > Soil > Temperate...
TTTTGCCGAGGCCGAGGATGCCTACAGTGCGATCGTGGCAGCGACAGGCTAGAAAATAATTTAGATCGAGTTGATCGAGAGTGCGGCGGACGGAATCCGATTCAGAGATCGCCGCGCGCGCGGATTCGAAGAAGAGGCAACCGGATTGCCGGAATTGCGGGCGCTCGGCATCGAGGAAAGTCAGGTCGAGTGGGCCGTCGGGATGGACGCCCATGGAGCGTGACAAGGCGAAGGCCCCGGGCTGGGAGGGGTCTTCGAGGAAGATAGCGAGTCGATCGACGAGCAATGTTTGCGAGATGCGATCGAGGATCGAGCCTAGTAGCGGCTCGAGGCGGACTTCGTTGGTTAGGGTGACGCCGAATTCGATTAGGGTGCGGCGGTAATCGAGGCGATCGCGATAGAAAAATTTGTCGAGGCGGATTTGCGTCCAGTTGCGGACCGGCTCGAATAGGAAAGCTGCGACCACGATTGCTACGACCACGCCCGCGGGACCGGTGGCCCAGGCGGTGTGGAAGAATTCGCTGATCAGGGCTACCGTGCCGAAATAGAGGGCTACGATTGCGGCGGTGGCGAAGGTGTAGGCGAGGCCGCGTTTGAAGATGATGTCTACGTCCATCAGGCGGTAGCGGATGATGGCGTAGCCGAAGCAGAGCGGGATTAGCGCTAGCGAGAAGACCGAGAGCTTCATCCACGGTTGCGGGATTACGCCGAAGAAATACGGGACGATATAGAAGAGGAAGAATGGAACCACGCCGGCGACTGTGCCACCCGTAACCCACTTCAATTGCTGGCGAAGAATGGCCGTGGCGGAGCGGCGATAACTGAGAGCGAAGATCAGAGCTGCGGCCAGGAAATAGATGCCGAGATAGCCTAGTTCGATACGATCGAGAATGATGCGCGAGCCGAGAGGCGAGAAAACATCCACGACGCCAGCAGCGACGGAAATGTGAAGCAGCAAAAGAAGAACGGCCGGGGCGTACACGGCGAACATTTTTGGCCAGAGGCGGCCGCGGCGCTCGGGGAAAACCAGCGCGAAATGCACGAGTAACGCGGGCGCGAGAAACCAGGTGACCACATTGCCCCAGTAAATTTCCTGATCGAAAAGCGACCATTTCCCGCTGTAGTGAAAATTGTAAAGAATGAACGACGCCAGGCAGAAGAGATAGAAATGGACGGCGCGCGGGGCGTTCCAGCGGCGGGCAAAAATGAATAGGCCGATGAAGATGTAGATCAGGCCGGTTACGCGCAGATAATTTTCGAGCGAGGAGGGATTCTCGGCGTGGGCGGTGATCAGCTTGGTGTCGAAATTGGAATTCCCGCGCTTGATGCCGTAGGTTAGCTCGGTCCATTCGCCGGCGCGGAAGAGCATTTGGGTTACTTGGGTGGAACGGCGGATGTTTGTGCCGCGGACGGTCTCTACGTAATCGCCGGACTTGATGCCTGCTTTTTCGGCCGGGGAGCCAGGGGCTACGTGCCAGGCCTGGACGCCTGAAGGCGTGTCTAGCCAGGTGACGCCGTCATCCGGAACTGGGAAAGTGCGGCGTTGATTGAAGTTTTCGGCGGCGAAAATGACCGCGGCAATCGTAAGAATTACGAGAACTACTGCGCCTACTCGCATTCTTAGAGTGTCGTTCACAGGTGCGCCTCGGGCATGCTTACCCGGAGAGAATTGGTGCACGTGGACTTCCAGATTGCGGCGGCTGCGTGTGTTTCTATGTGATTGTAAATTAGTGGGTTACAGACGCAGGGCGGGGAATCCTGAGGCTTGATATGGCTTTTGGGAGACACGGTTCCAATTCCGGTACTGGCCTGTTTTCACGCTACCAGATGCACTGCTCCACCTATCTACAGCTTCGGTCCGACGGTGATGGCTGCCTTTGGTTACTCTTTGCTCGCAAGATGCCGGCAGGGACGCCGGCGCTACTTAGAACTGGAAGCTTAGGCCGCCTCTGAAGCTGCGATAGGCTGAGACCAGGAATACTCGGCCATCTCGGGTTTCTAGGGGGACGTAGCCTTCTGCCAGCAGATTCCCGAAATCGGCGGTGGCTACCGCGTGACCTGGAATGAACTTGGGTAGCGGTTGGCGGACGATCACGCTTAGGTAGGGATCTACGCTGTATTCCGCTTCGCCGTAGGAATCTTGGCGCGAGACTACGCTGCCGTCGATCCACTTGTAGCCTACCGATAGTTCTGTTGCAGTGCGCGGGATGCGGGTCTTGAATCTTGCGGCTACGCTCTGGCGATTGCGGGTTTCCAGCATGTCGCGTAGGGATTCCGTCGACGAGGATTCCATTCCGGGAACTAGCGCGCCTGCGTAGGAATAGATCATCGCGCCGCTGAAATTATCGGACAGCTTCTGCTCGTAGACGATTCGGGCGCCGTAGGAATTGGAGGGGCCGGCGTCATAGGCGAAGGCGTCGGAGTAGAAATCCTGCAGAAAATCGGAGCTGGTGGAACCGCCGCCGTGGCCGATTACGGCGATATTGCTTCCGCGATCGTGGAAGATCGCGCCGGTCAGGCTGGCATTCGCGCTCAACTTGTGGAGGATGGCGATTTCTTCGTGGAGATTGTCTTCGTAGACAGGGCGATCGTTGTGGAGCAGAACCGTCGGCAGCGAATCGAGATTGGCGATGGCCGATTCGAGCAGCCCGGCGGACGGATCGGAATTCTGCCAGGGATGGCTGGCTACCGTCAAACTGGTGATCCAGGTGTCGGAAAGTTGAACGGCGACCTGAGCGCGTGGGCGCAGGCTCGTGGTCGTGCCGCCGTAGGAGGCGAGGAGCATATCGGCGCCGTAACGGACGTGGACGCGATCGCCAAGTTCCAGGCTGCTATCTTCTGAGAGCCGCGCGCCCCGGAAAGCCGGGCCACCGGGATTCATCTCTGATTCGCGCAAAACTAGCGTCGAAATAGGGCCGCTATGCGTGTTCCCGTTGGGAACCCACTCGGTGACGAAGCCGCCGCTGCCCGAGCCGCTCTCATAATTGAACTGTCCTGCGAAGACGAGATTGCCGTGGCCGGAGGCGTCCAGATTGTAGGCAAAGACGGTACCGGGAGAATTCGAGATATTCGAAATTGAGCCAGGATGCATGCTGCCGCTGGCTAGTTCGAAAAGGCTGTGGACGCGGTGGTTTTGCTGCGCGTCGATTCCGGCCGTGACTCCGGGTGTGCCGGTAATCAGAACATCGCCTTCATCCCAGCGGAGGATCGGACGGGTAGCTGCGGACGTACGGAGCACCCAGGACCATTCATCCGGCGGCGCATCTTGATTGTTCGGGCGGCGGAATTTTCCTAGAGAGGAAAAGACCGAGCCTAGTTCGATTTGCAGCTTGGTGACGCGTTCGTCGAGAACGTGAACGTGCTCGGCTACGGCGGGTAAGAAGCCCGCTAGAGTGGCACGGATGGAATAGAAGCCAGAATCAAGACCGTCGGTCGAGAAGATGCCGCGCGCGTTAGTGAGAAGTTGAACGGGCGGTTGATTCGGGGTCAGCTCAGAGACGACGTAGACCGTAGCACCCATTTGCGGGGTGCCCTGGGGATCGACGACTACGCCCGCAATTCGACCATCGCGCGGAGTTGCGGCGTTGAGCGGAGCGACTGCCAGGCCGACGAGGATCAGCAAGCCCAGCGTTCGAATCAATTGAAGCTTACCAACGTGGTGCATCTTACCGGCGCGGTGCATCTTCACGGCGCGTCACCTCCCCCCGATTACGGAGTGGCCGTTGCTGCTTTGACGGTAAAGTCGGCAGTCGGGGTGATGGATTCCTTGGTGGTGTTATCCGTCACCTGAACTTCCAGCTTGTATTTTCCGGGTGCCAGGGATTTCAGGGCAAGCGCTTTTTCTAGAGTGAGTTCGTCCCCGCGCTGGCTAATTTGTTCGCTGCCCTCATCGAATTTCAGGACCGATTGCTTGTCCTTCATAACACGATATTGGACCGAGGCGTTAGCTTTGTGTGTTTTTTCGTCGACCTTCAGATTATAGATTTGAAGGAAGATGCCGAGATTGTCGTTGGTGGCGAAGGTGGAGTCCATTTTGGGACGGACTTTCACGTCGCCGAGGACGAATTGGCCTACGCCGATATCTTTTGCCGAGACCCGTTGGATCTGATCGGCAAGGATCAGCGAGCTGGAGGAAAGTTTGTCATCCTCGTAGCGCGGTACGCGGAGATTGGTGTTGACCACGCCTACGTTGCCGCTGTTGACGTCCTTCACGACGATATCCAAGCGATAGAGGCCGGGGCTCAGAGGCACGGCCTTTTGATAAATCGAGAAGCCCTTTAGCGATTGCTGGAGCAGCGAATTGGGAATGTCGTGGACGATTGGGTCCTCGAAAGTTTGAACGTTGCGGCCGCTTAGAGTGGTGATGCGGGCGAAGAGGTTCATGGTCGCGGACTGGATTCCGTCCTTTTCCTGGAAGCTTAGCTGCTTATTCGGAATTTGAATGGAAATGGGAACCAGGATGGTGTCACTGGTGATACGCAGATAGTCCCAACGGTAATCAAACGCGATCTGGTTGCGCACCAGGCGCGAGGTGACTACCGCTTCGAGGTCCTTGAACTTGACCGGCGGAGCTTGCTGGATTTTCGCATAGAGATCGAGGCGCGAAAATTCCGACATGCTTTCCGGCTGGCCCCCTAGTGGCTGGGCCATATGGGTACCGTCGGTGTTATTGAAGCGGGCGGTTTTATCAGACATGCCCATGGATTCGGCTAGGGTCAGGCCGGCGCCCGGAACGTAGAGTAGGGCGTCCTTTTCGCTGGGGTCCATGGTCAGGTGATATTCGCCGGTCATTGTGGGATCGACGAATTCAATTTCTACGTTGTTGCCGATGCCTTCTAGATAGCGATAGCGCCAGTCTTCGAATGGATATGTGGAAGTCTCACCGCCGCCTTCATCTGCGGGGCGCTCGTAGGAGCCGCCGGAGGGATGCGTATCGACCTCGTCCGCAGGGCCCCACATGATGTAAATGCGGCCGCGATCGGTTTTCCAGCCGGGGATGCCTGAGGCGAAATGCTCGTTGGCATAGGCGATGCGGCGATAGTGCTCTTCTTTGAAGGTATTCTCGGGCGAATCCGGGTCTGGATTGCGGCGCAGCCAGAATTGCTCGATGAATTGCTCGCGCTCTTCGTTGGTTTGCAGGCGGAGGAAGGCGCTGCGCTCTTCGGGGGTGATGATGTAGGTGACGTCTTCGTCGAGCCACTTTTTATAGGGGGTGTCCAACTCCTTGTGGAGTTGGGCTTCGCGGCGTCGGCGCTCTTTGGCGGTTTCCTGGACTTTTTTAGTGGGTTGAGCGTCTGGTTGCTTCTGATCGCTTTGGCCAGATTGACCGGATTGCTTGTCGTCTTGTTTGTCGTCTTGCTGCTGCTGCGGCGGTTGGGCTTCTTGTGCGCGAAGAAGTGCGGGAGGTAAGGCCAGTCCTAAGATAACGAGAGGAAAGACAATTAGACGCAAACTGCTTGGCATGCCGACACCTCTTCAGTATGGGAAAATTCTAACCTGTCCCCCGGTACAGGTCAATTCGAATCCCGGGCCGGGATTGACGTATAGAGTGAGAGGCTGGGGGGTGGGGGATGGTTGCTTGGGGGGAAATTGGCAAGATCCCTACCGCGGATTCGAGTCCGTCGGTTTCCTTAGCCCTGAGAGCGATGGCGGTCGTAAGAGCCGGCGGGACGCCAGCGCTACGGGGGCCGACCGTCGGTACTCGCTTCTCAGAAATGGGGAAACGGATTACAATATGTGGCCAGGAGTCGCGTTCCTTTAGAGCGCTTTGGGGCGTCGAAGTGTGGTTGAGTTGTGTGCGATTGCCCTTCCTGATTTGGTCTGGGTTATCCCGACTAGGTAGCCTGCCGGAAACATTTCCGAGGACCGGGCCGTACTAAGTTAAGCGGGGTAGCGTCTAAGCGGCAGAGTAGCGCCTATTCACGATGGTGGTATTGCGGGGACTCGCGTCATGACGATGGTGAAGAAAGCAATAATCGGTGGAATCGCGGTGGTGGTGCTCGGCGGGATTATTTGGGCCAGCGTCTACCAGGCGAATAAAGATGTGGTTACGGTGCAGACGGGGACTGCCAAGAGGCAGGATCTGACCAGCATCGTGACTGCTTCCGGTGAAATTCGGCCGCTGACTTACTCGAATATTTTGGGCGAGGGGATCGGGAAGATTACCGAGATCGTGGTGAAGGAAGGCGATAAGGTGCGGCGCGGCGATGTGTTGATGCGCCTTGAGAGCGTGCAGCCGGCGGCGGACGTACAGGCGCAGGAGGCGGGGATTTTGTCCGCGGATTCTTCAGCGCAGGCTTCGGATGCGGCGCTGAAAATGGCGAAGGCTACTTTGGTGCAGCGCAAGGCGGATCTGGAGAAGGCGAAATTTGATTGGGAGCGCGGGCAGAACCTTTATAAGGATCAATTGATTTCGAAGCAGGATTTTGACGCTTCGAAGGCGACTTACGATAGCGCGGTAGCGGCGGTGGATGCGGCCGAGGCGCAGATGGCGCAGGCCAAAGCGATGAGCGAAGGGGCGAAATCGAATTTGGAGCAGAATCGGGCTGTGCTTTTGCATCAGAAGGATGTTTTGCGGAAGACGACTTATACGGCGCCGATTGATGGAATTGTTACTTACATTGCCGTGCGCGTGGGTGAGAACGTGGTGCCCGGAATTCAGAATGCCACCGGAAGCTATTTGATGACGATTTCGGATATGTCGGTGGTGACTTCGGAAGTGAAAGTGGATGAGACCGACATTGTGAGTTTGCGGAACGGGCAAGATGTCGACGTAAAGATCGATGCGATGCCTGGGAAAGTCTTCCCTGGACACGTGACGGAAGTGGGCGATCAGGCGATTTTGCGATCGTCGGGTTTGGCCACCACGCAGACGACTGCGAATACGCAGGAAGCGCGCGATTTTAAGGTGGTGGTGACGCTCGATCATCCGCCGGATAATCTGCGGCCGGGACTTTCCGTTACGGCGACGATCAAGACAGACTCGAAGAAGAATGTGCTGACGATTCCGATTCAGGCGTTGGCGATCCGCTCGAAAAAGGCGCTGGAGGAGGCGGCTAAGGGAACTAAGGGCGGCAGCAGTGTCACTTTGGCGGCTTCGAAATCGGATGCGCCTTCGGGCGATAAATCCGCGGAGAAGACGGACGTGCAGGGAGTGTTTGTGTTGCGCGCGAAGAAAGCCGAATTCGTGCCGGTGCAGACGGGGATCAGCGGCGTCACCGATATTGAAATTACCAGCGGATTGCAGGACGGCGATCAGATCGTGACGGGCAGCTACAAAGCGCTGCGGACTTTGAAGCCCGGGGCGGCGGTGAAAGTGGATAACGCCGAGCCGAAGAGAGACGCGTCGAGTGCAACTTAGGCGGCGCGCGATTGCCGCGGGCCGAATGGGCGCGGGCTGGTATGGGGAGAGATTGACTCATGGCGGTTGAGGCGGGTGCGGCGGCGCCGTCGTTCCGCGAGGATCTGGTTGCGGCTGGGGTCGTCATTCATACGGATGATTTGTGGAAGACGTATGAAATGGGCGCCGAGCAAGTGCACGCGCTGCAGGGTATCAATATGGAGATCCATAAGGGCGAGTATGTGGCCATTATGGGGCCCTCCGGTTCCGGCAAATCCACTTTGATGAATTTGATCGGATGTCTCGATACGCCTTCGAAGGGACTTTATTATTTGGCGGGGCGTTTGGTGAGCGAGCTGGATGATGATGAGCTGGCTTATATCCGGAATAAGGAAATTGGATTTGTGTTTCAGACTTTTAATTTGTTGCCGCGGGCGACTTCTTTGCACAATGTTGAGCTGCCTCTGATTTATAACGGGACGCCTGCGGAAGAGCGGCTCGTCCGCGCCACGAAAGCGCTCGAGCAAGTGGATTTGCTCAATCGCGCGCATCACCGGCCGAATGAACTTTCCGGCGGGCAACGTCAGCGCGTGGCGATCGCGCGGGCGCTGGTGAATCAGCCTTCTATTTTGCTGGCGGACGAGCCTACCGGAAATTTGGATTCGCAGACGGGCGAGGAGATCATGAATCTCTTTGCGCGTTTGCACGAGCAGGGCAACACAATTATTTTAGTGACGCACGAGCCGGACATCGCCGCGCATGCCCACCGAGTGATTCGAGTGCGCGACGGAAAAGTCGAAAAAGACGAGAAAACGCGGTAGAGTCTCCCGCCAGAATCGCACTTCCCGACAACTTGCGGAGGATCCCATGGCCAAGAAGATAATTCTCGGCGGTTTAGTTGGCGCTGTGGTTGTGTTTATCGTGAGCTCGCTGTGGCATACGGTTTTGGGGCTAGGCGAAGTGGGGATCAAAGTTACGCCCAATGAGGACGCGGTGATGGCGGCGATGCGCGCTTCGATCACGCAACCGGGATTCTATATTTTCCCCGCGCCGAATATGACGCCGGGCCGCTCAAAGGAACAGCAAAGCGCGGACAACGCGGCGTATGCTTCGAAATACCGCCAGGGGCCACACGGAATTCTGATTTATTCGCCCGGTGGAGAGGATTTTAATTTTGGGAAGGCGCTGTTGAATCAGTTTCTTTTTAATGTGGTGGCGGCGTTGATTTTGGCTTGGATATTGGCGATGGGGGCGGCGAGGAGTTCTTTCAGCGCCCGAGCGATGACCGTGTTGCTGGCCAGTATTTTTGCGGGAGTCGTGTACATCCTGCCTTATTGGAACTGGTACGGCTTTCCGATCGCCTACATTGTCGGCGATATGGCGGGGTGGGTGGTGTCCTGGGGAATTGGCGGGTTGGCAATGGCGAAGATTGTGAAGGCGTGATTGTCGAATACGCCGGAATTTTTTTGTGGAGACTAACACCCACGGCCAAATCGGGCGGCACGTAAACCCCTGCCCCTACTGGCCTCGCGCTCGCAGCTTTGGGGTTGCTTCGTATTCGTCGTGGCGGCGCACGAAATCCATCGTGGATTTTTCGTTGCGGCCTTTTGGGGCGCGGTCGAGGATCATCAGCGTGCCGATTATTTCTTCGGGGCCGCGGCCGTAGCTGGAATAAGTGTGGAGGACTTCGCCGGATTCGTCTTTGTAGAAGGCGCTCAGGCCGGGTAGCTCGGAATCGGCGGGATTTGCTGGGACTGGGAGCGGCTCGAAATTGTAGATAGCTTTGCCGCTGGCTTGCTCTTCTTTGGTGAAGGAGACGTTGTAGTCGAAATTGAAATCGCTGCCGAACGAAGAGACCCACGGAAACTTCCATCCCATGCGTTTTTTGTAGGCTTCGATTTCCGCGAGCGGGGCGCGGGAAACGGCGACCCAGGAGACATCGTGATGCTCGAGATGCGGGAGAGCGCCGTCAACATGATCCGAGAGGAACGAGCAGCCTGGGCAGCCGGCGGCCCATCCAGGCCCAAGCATAAAGTGGTAGACGATTAGTTGGCTGCGGTCTGCGAAGAGTTCAGCTAGAGTTTTCTTTCCGCGGGGCGTGTCGAAGACATATGCCTTTTCAACTTTTACCCATGGTAGGGCAAGGCGGTCGGCGTTGATTTTATCGCGCAGATGGGTGGCTTCTTTTTCTTTCGCGAGCAAAACCTTTCTCGCGATGAGCCATTCCTGCCGGGTTACTACGGGATGCTTTTCCATGAGATTTCCTTCCCCGAGGGCTTGACAGATTATGTTGATATCAACACTATTGTGAGATGTCAAGAGCCGCCAAGGTTCCGTACCGGACTACGCTGGAGGTTCGCGATTGCTGTTTGTGTCTGCATGTGCAGCGTGCCGCGCGAGCTTTGGCCCGCCGGTTTGATGAGGAGTTGCGCCCGTTCGGGCTTACCAACGGGCAATTTTCTTTGCTGATGTCTTTGAATCGTCCGGAGGCTGCGGGGATGGGAGCGGTGGCTGCTTTGCTCGGTATGGACCGGACTACTTTGACGGCCTCGCTGAAACCATTGGAGAGGCGGGGGGTGGTTCGGGTTACTGCGGATCCGGAGGACCGGCGAGGGCGGCTTTTGAGATTGACTCCGCGGGGGATGAAGGTTTTGGCTGAGGCTGTGCCGACTTGGAGGCGGGTTCATCGGGAATTAGAGGGACGGTTGAAGAATGGGAATGCGGATCAGTTTCGTGGGAACCTGTCGGCGCTCTCTTGAGAACGCGGTGGCGTTCGATCGAAGGGGTATCTTGTGGTGATGGAAAGGAGTAGGCTGATTAGGTCTCACTAGCATCTTTCCGCCGCGCCAGTTTGGCTGCGGTTCCTTGCGACATCTGACAGCTCTCGCTGCTCAAGGAACCGAATGGCCAAGAAATCCGCAGTTCGCCGTAGCAAGACTCATCGAAAACCCCATCTTCAAACCTTGGGCGGACAGGCCGCCGAAAATACCATTTTGCTCGGATTGGCACCGCAAGAACACAAGGCAGTCTCCGCCAAGATGAGATTGGTGCGGCTTCCCACTCATACGGTTTTGAACGAGATGGATGTGCCGATCGAGTTCGGATACTTCATCAACAGCGGGTTGGCTTCGATTCTGAACGTGATGTCGGATGGAAAAAGCGTGGAAGTGGGGCTGTGTGGATTTGAAGGATTTATCGGGCTGCCGCTGATTGTGGGATTTGAGACCAGTCCGACGCGCACCATCATGCAAGTGGAAGGGTCCGGCTTTCAAATTAGCGCGCGGGATTTGAAGGAGCTCTTGCCGCGCTGCCCGCAACTCGAGAAAAGTTTGAATCGCTATTCCCAAGTATTGGCGCTGCAAGTTACGCAGGTGGCTGCTTGCAATCGGCTGCATGAGGTCGATGAGCGGTTGGCGCGATGGCTGTTGATGAGCGAGGATCGCGTGGGGCGCCCATTTTTTACGCTGACGCAGGAATTTCTAGCGCACATGTTGGGGACGCGGCGAGCCAGTGTTACGGTCGCCGCCGGAATTCTTCAGAAGGCAGGACTGATTTCCTACCAGCGTGGGCAGGTAACGATCTCGGACCGCGCCCGATTGGAAGCGGCCGCCTGCGAATGCTACGAACAGCTCAATCAACATCTGCTGAGCTGGCGCAACAACCACTCGCGCTAGGCTCGTACAAGCGGGGCAGGGGAAATAAGCGCGGTTGTTAGCTTGCAAATAGATTTCGTAGCAAGAACAGAACATTTGCAGGGCGCTCGGCTAGGCGGCGCATGTACCACGGGAACCAATGAGTCCCGTAGGCGATTAGGACTATAGAACGATAGCCTTCTTGGGCGAGACGTTGTTGTTCGGCGCGTTGGATGCCGTAGAGCATTTGGAATTCCAGTTTTTCTTTTGGGAATTGGTTGGCGTTGGCGAAGTTTGTGATGCGCTGGATTAGCGTGCGGTCGTGCGTGGCGATTGCGGCGCGAATTCCCTCGAAGCGCGCGTCTTGGCCCAGCAACATTTTCGCCAGTTGAAAATAGTTTTCGTCCACCTCGCTTTTTTTCGGGAAGGCCACTTCGGCCGGCTCGTTGTAGGCTCCCTTCACTAGACGGATCGCTCCTCCCAGCGGCAACAGACTCCTCAGATCGCTTTCGGTGCGGCGCAGGTAGGCTTGGATGCACACTCCGACGTTGGCTTTGGCGCGGCGGGCACGCGTGTACATCGCCAGCGTGCGATCCACATACGCGCTCTGCTCCATGTCGATCCACACGGTTTTGCCTGGCGGGGATTGGGCGATTAGTGTTTCTAGATTGGCGTAACAGAGGCTGTTGTCAAGATCGAGGCCGAGGTGCGTCAGCTTCACCGAAATTTCTGCGTTCAAATTTCGCGAAGTGATTTCCCGGAGGACTTGGCAATAGTGATCGGTTTCTGCGGCGGCTTCTTTGCGATCGGTAACGTTCTCGCCGAGGGCCGTTAGGACTGCGCCGATATTTTGTGCCGCTAGTTGTTGTACGGCGGCGAAGGCGTCTTGTGCGTTTTCACCGGGCATGAAGCGCGAGACGTTGCGGCGGACGAATTTGTAGTGGGGGGCTTGCTCGCGTAGCCAGTGGTTTTGGGAGGCGGCGAGAAGCACGCTGCGAATGAGGCTCATTTTTTCGGGAGCATCGTGTCGCGTTCGAGTGGAAAAGTCAAAAGCGGTGCGCTATGGCCTTGGGCGGCGTCACGGCGACAGTGGGGGCCGAACGGCGGGAGGGTCTAAAGAACCCTCCCCTACTTGGAGGAAAACGCTTTGATTAGGCGGTAGTAGAAATCTACGCCTTCGTAGAAGGAGGTCACTGGGATGCGTTCGTCGCGGCCGTGCGAGCGATCATCGTTTATATCTATGAATACGCCGGCTAGGCCATAGGAGGCGTAGCCTGCGCTGCGGGTAATCGAACTGTCGCTGGCGCCGGAATCCATTACTGGAACCACCGGGACGTTGGGCCACATTTCCGCGGTTACTTTTTCTACGGCGCCGATTACATCCGGGCGAAGCTTTGCTGGTGGGTTGGCGCTGCTGCCTGCGCCGTTGCTGATTACTGGGGTGATGGAGATTTCTGAATCATTCACCACTTTTACCAGCGTCTCGCGTATTTCATCGGACGTATGGCCCGGGAGGATGCGGCAATTTATGTTTGCCGTCGCGCTGCCTGGAAGCGCGTTATTGGCGTGTCCGCCCGCCAGACGCGTGGGTACGCACGTGGTGTGCATGCGCGCGTTGTAATAAGGAGTTTTGGCCAGGCGATCGATGGCCGCGGAATCGGCGGGGACTTGGATGATGGCTTTCATGTCCGCGCCGGTGTCTCCGCCCGTTAGATCGGCCATGCGCGCGAAATAGGCGCGGGTGACGTCATTCAGCTCGAAAGGAAATTGAAATTGTTGCAGGCGCGCCAGGCCGTCGGCGAGTTGATAGATGGCGTTGTCGGGAGTCGGTAGCGAGCTGTGGCCGCCTTTGTTGGTTACTTTGAGCTCGAAGTCTTGATAGAGCTTTTCGCTGGCTTGAATTCCCACCAGGGATTTTTTCCCGTTATCCAATTCGAAATTACCGGCATCGGGATTGACTACGAAATCGGCGTCGATGAGCTCGCGGTGATTTTTCAGCAGCCAGACTACGCCGTTGTCGGTGCCGCCTTCTTCATCGGCGGTGAGCGCGAGGATTAGATCGCGATCGGGGCGATAGCCTTCCTTTTTCAGGCGGATGAAATCGGTAATTAGAATGGCGTCGCCGTCTTTTACGTCAGCGGTGCCGCGGCCGTAGAAGTAGCCGTCCTTTTCGATGAATTGGAAAGGATCGGTGGACCAATCTTCGCGCCGCGCTTCTATGACATCGAGATGGCTGATGAAGAGGATTGGCGGGCGCGCGCCGGTGCCGTGGATGCGGACGACCAAATTACCGTGCCGCGAATCGGGGCTGAGAATTTGCACGTCGGTGTCGTCGAAGCCGGCGCCTCGGAACCAGGCGGCCATGGCTTCCGCGGCCTTAGTAGTGCTGCCGACGGATTCGGTAGTGTTGATTTCTACGAGCTGCTTGAACATGCGGCGCGCCATCTCGCGCGTCTCCGCGTCGAGCGCAGGACTGGAAGCGCGGGCGATGGTGTGGGCGCCGGCGCAAAGAGCTAGGGCGAAGATGGCGATGGAGGAAATTACGATGGCGAACCTGCGCGGTTTCATTTGCGATCCTGCGTCAGTAACACAGGCGCTCTTGCCTGTGTCTGCGAATTGGATTCCGATTGCCGCCCGAGATTAGCAGACGAGCGGCGCGGAGGCGAGAGGGGCGTCGTGACGCCGGCACGTAGTCGTTGAATGGGCAAGCAGGCGAGTTCACGAACCCTAGCGTGATCTTAGATTTTATGGGTACTCGAAAATTAGAGTTGGGCTCCGCCAAGGCGGACCGGACTCTGCACACCGCAGCCGCCCTACAAATCACCGCAGCAGGCATATACTAACCCGGTGAGTGCCGAGGTGAGTGTTACTATCGCCTAACGCCAATCGAACTTGGGAGACGACTCACGGCGATGACAAATAAATCACTGAGGGACGCGCTGACCGCGAAACTGGGTGTCAGCCGGCAGAGGATCAGCCAACGCGCAAATCGCCTAAAAGTCTACGTGCCGATGACGACTGAAGACGCCACGTACTGCCTGGCGCATCAGGAAGGGTTTGCGCTGGAAGAGTTTCTGCCGCCCGATACCGTCGATCGCGTGCGCGAACTGCTGCGCGCTCTAGGATCAGATCGCGATGATCCATCGACACGCCGCTCCGCACTGCGCGGCACAGCGAAAGCACGCGAACTCGTTCTCGCCGGAGGAACCCGGCTGCCCGATCCGATTCTCCCGAACGGAATTCTTGAAGACGCGAGCAAGATGGCCACCACTGCCTACCCCATGTTTTATGTTTTCGAGAATTCTTTGCGCTACGTAATTGCCACGATGATGGCCAACGAATTCGGTGAAGACTGGTGGGCCAAAGGGGAGATTAGCAAATCATTGAAAAAGAAAATCGCCGAGCGTGAGGGAGAAGACGGCGAAAATTGGCGCAGCGGCAGAGTCGCCCATCCGATCTATTCTACGGACGTCGATGATCTGATTGAAATCGTAAAGGGCAACTGGCCGGTGTTCCGCAAACTTTTCCTGCGGCCGAGCTGGTTCGCAAACCATGTGGCGGGCTTGGAAATGATGCGCAATACCGTGTCGCACATGAATCCTCTTCTGAAGCGCGATATGGACCGGCTTCGCGACGACTTGAGCGCATGGTGGGGTTTCATTCGCGCGAATCGCGCCGTTCTGAATTCGAAGAATGGCCGCGAGTGACCTGTCGCCCTAGATCCCGCACGCCGCATCACTTCGCGCGAGCCGCATGCGGGCCGGGCACTGTTGGAGACGAGAAGATCGACAAGAGTTGAGTAGTCAACGGCGATTGTCCTGCGTCTCCGAATTGAATTCCATTTGCCGCCCGGGATCAGCAGACGAGCGCGGCCAAGGCGAGAGGGGCGTTGTCGTGTCTTTACGTGACCACCACCGACATCTCGCCATGATGCTTGCGGGTCGGCGTGACAGTGATTTCCACGTCGTGGCCGAGAGCGGTGAGGAACTCGATCAGGCGGCCGACCGAGAAATTTCCGGCGCGGTTGCGTGCTAGTGCGGAGACGTGAGGCTGCGAAATGCCAAGGACTTTGCCTGCTTCGGTCTGCGTCAGGCCGCGATCTTTGATGATGCGATAAATTTGTAGCGTCAACCGGGCTTTCATCAGATCTTGTTCGGCGCCGGGCAATTCCAGATCGGCGAAAACATTGCCGCTGCTGACGGTTACTGCGGGCCTTCTAGCAATTTTCTTTCTACTCTTCATTTTGCGCCTGTCTTTCTTTGTAATCGTGAAGTGCATCTGCTAGCCGCCGTTGGATCAGCTGAATTTCGCTCTTCGGGGTGGCAATGCCCGATTTTGATTTCTTCTGAAAAGCATGCAGGACATAGACCACGCCGCGAAACCGAACTGTGTAGACGGCGCGCCAGGTATTGCCGAAAAACGGGGCGACGATTTCCATGACGCTGGCACCGGCGAAACCTTTCATCGGTTTTGCCGCGGGGTCAGTATCACCCATTTGTGCGGCATAGAGCGCGTAGCCGATATCCCGGCGAACCTCGGCCGGGAACGATTTCAGGTCGTCGTGAGATGATCCGACCCAGCGAAGAGGTTTTGGCTCGTCGCGTTTCACTATACCAGTATACACATATCTGTATATCCCTACAACGGTTGATCGCGATTGCGCCGCCCCCTGGTTACGTCCGAGAGTCCTCACTGCCGCATAAACGCGTCGGCAGGCTGCCTGCGCTACCGAAAACCGGCGGTGCTATATTTGTGGTGAGGAGTCGGGCGATGAGAACTGCGGCGATTGAATTGGTGGTGAATGGGACTCGGCGGGCGATTGCTTCGGAGGGGGAGGCTTCGCTGCTTTCGGTTTTGCGCGATGAGATTGGATTGACTGGGGCGAAGTATGGATGCGGGGAGGGGCAATGCGGGGCTTGCACGGTTTTGATAGATGGAGTGCCGCGGCGATCTTGCATTACTAAAGTTTGGAGTGTGGCGGGGAAGGCGATTACTACGATTGAAGGGATCGAACGCGACGGCGCGCTGCATCCTTTGCAGGAGGCTTTTTTGGTGGAGGATGCTTTGCAGTGCGGGTATTGCACTTCGGGGATGATTGTTTCTGGCGTGGGACTTTTGAAGACGAATCCTCATCCTTCGGATGCGGAGATTTTGGAATTTATGGAAGGGAATATTTGCCGGTGCGGGACTTATCCGCGGATTTTGGCGGCGATACGGCGGGCCGCGGCGGGGAATGGAGGCGTGCGATGAGGCGCGGCGGTGAAGTTGAATTGGCACAAGATGCTGCGCTGAAGCGCACCGCTACGACGGCTAATGCAAAGTCGCCGGAGCTTGCTGCGGTGAACTTTGAACTTGAGCGGTATGAGTTTGGCGAGCCTGCGGTACATCATTTCGAATTGCAGCGGCGGGATTTTTTTAAGGCGATGGGTGGCGGCGTGGCGATTTTGGTGGCTGCTGGGCGGCCGCTTGCGGCTGCGGTAGTGGCACAGGAGTCGGGTGGCCGTCGGCGACGCGGCGATGAAGATTTGCCGGAGAATATTGGGGCTTGGTTGCATGTGGGCGAAGATGGCGGCATCACTGTTTTCACCGGGAAAGTGGAGATTGGGCAGAATATTCGCACTTCGCTGGCGCAGGCGGTGGCGGAGGAATTGCGCGTCTCCGTGGCGTCGATTCGCATGAACATGGGCGATACCGCGCATGTGCCTTTTGATATGGGGACTTTTGGGAGCCGCTCGACTCCTACGATGGGATTGCAGCTTCGGCGGGCAGCGGCTACGGCTAAGGATGTGTTGATCGACTTGGCTGCTAAGAAATGGACTGTGGTGCGCGACGGATTAGTGGCGGACGACGGGCGCGTGCGCGATCCGCGATCGGGGCGCGCGGCGACGTACGCGGAATTGGCGGCGGGACAGCAATTTGCTGAAACCATTCCTGAGGAAGATCCTTTGATTGCGCCGGCAAAATGGACCGTCGCCGGGAAATCGATTGCGAAAGTGGAGGGGCGGGATTTTGTCACCGGAGCGCATCGCTATGCTTCCGATATGGTGCTGCCGGGAATGTTGTACGCGAAAATTGTGAGGCCGTCGGCGTTTGGCGCGAGCTTGGTTTCTGTGGACGCGAAGGAAGCCAAGGCGATGGACGGTGTGACTTGCGTTGTCGATGGCGATTTTATCGGCGTGGCCGCGCCTTCGGAATATTTGGCGGGGCAGGCGGCGAAGAAAATTCATGCGGAGTGGAAAAGTTCGCCGCAGCCTTCGAGCGATGGAATTTTTGAGTATTTGAAGACGCATCGCGGGAAGGGACAGGATTACGACGAGCCGAGGCCGCACATCGCGGGCTCACTGGAAGCGGGTCTCGCGGCGGCCGAAGTGAAATTGCGGCAGAACTACACGGCGGCGTATATCGCGCATTCGCCGCTCGAGCCGCGCGCGGCTGCAGCGGAATGGAAAGATGGCGCGCTGACGGTTTGGACCGGGACGCAGCGCCCATTCGCCGTACGTGATGCGCTTGCCGAGGCATTCCATCTTTCAGCGGACCGCGTGCGCGTGCTGGTGCCGGATATGGGCTCTGGTTATGGCGGGAAGCATACGCCGGAGAGCGCGATTGAAGCGGCGCGTCTGGCAAAAGCGGCGGGCAAGCCGGTGAAATTGGTTTGGTCGCGCGAGGAGGAATTTACCTGGGCGTATTTCCGGCCGGCCGCGCTGATCGAAATTTCGAGCGGAGTTTCGCGCGACGGACGCATCACCGCCTGGGAATTTCATAATTACAATTCGGGTACGTCGGGAATCGAGACGCCGTACGACATATCCAACCAGCGCATTGAATTTCACGGATCGGATTCGCCTTTGCGGCAGGGCTCCTATCGCGGCCTGGCCGCCACGGCGAATCATTTCGCCCGCGAGACACATATGGATGAATTGGCGCGCGCGGTCACAATGGATGCACTCGAATTTCGGCGGCGCAACTTGAAAGATGCGCGGCTGCTGGCGGTGCTTGAAGCTGCCGCGAAGGCATTCGGATGGAGTGAGCGGAAGAAAGAGGATGGCCGCGGATTTGGTATTGCCGGTGGCACGGAAAAGGGCGGTTACGTGGCTGCCTGCGCGGACGTGCGCGTTGACCGTGCAAGCGGAGAAGTGAAAGTCGAGCGCTTGCTCAGCGCGTTCGAGTGCGGCGCGATCGTAAATCCCGAGCATCTGAGCAATCAGGTGGAGGGCGCGATGGTGATGGGATTGGGCGGCGCGCTGTTCGAGGCCATCGCGTTTGCCGACGGCCGGATTACGAATCCGCATTTTGCGCAATATCGCGTGCCGCGATTCAGCGATATGCCGAAGACTGAGTCGGTGCTGGTGGATCGCAAGGATCTGCCTTCGGCGGGGGCGGGGGAAACGCCGATTGTGGGGGTAGCCCCTGCAATTGGGAACGCGATTTTTGACGCGACGGGAGTGAGATTGCGCGCCATGCCGCTTGTGCCCGATGGATTGCACGTGGGCAAGAGTTGAGCTGCGCCAACCGAAGACGACTGCGGTCTTGATGTCCTACCGACAGGGCAAAAGTCACGAGCCATGGATCGCAGTTGTTCATTCGCGGCGGAGCTTCTCGCCGAGCCAATTGAATAATCGATCCACGTCAACTTTTTTGAAAACCCTTAGGCTCACAATTATTGAAGGCAAATCAGAAGCGTTGGCAGCAATGATTTCCAGGCGATACGGCGGTCTAAATCGATCCGTATACGTGAACTCGCCACGTCTGACCCGGGCATAGTTAATCTCGTCAAGGCTCAATGACCTGTAACCACCAATGAACGAGAAATAATCGATCGAATCTTTTCTCAACCTAAATTCGTAAGCCCCAGCCCAAGTAAACATCGCGCCGATAAAGACGAACAACCACGCGGAGCCCAGTCCATTGACCGAACATGCGGCTCCTTGAAGCTGTCCAATTAGGCAGAGCGTAAAGCGAACATCGCAGTACGCGATGCCCAGCATTCCGAGAACTAAGAAAATTGGGTTCGTCGATCGCGCGACCAACGCCAAGCTCTCGGAGATGGGCGACATCGTCCGGCCTTTCAAATAGCGCACACAGCAAACATTGATAAACAAGATTCCAACAACAAACAACAGGCCGGCTACTCCTTCTTGGACGCTTCGCCCCGCTGCGAATTTCGCCCACAGTATTGCCCCGAACGCCGAGTATGTAATGAGTCCGATGAAGCGCATCCGTGATTGATCTATCCGCGGCATAAATTTGTGGGTTGCGCAGGCTCTACCTAGGGACGCGTATGTCTCGGCCGGCTCACTGGATTAGCTTAGCGGCCCGGCGCCATCGGCGGCGTTAACTATGAGGTATAGACGTGTCGGATCCGGCACCGATGGAATGCGAACAGAGGGATGCAGACGAGAAGAGATTCCCCAGCGGGCGGTTCGGAATGACGGCGGGTGGCGGCTGGCGCGAACACTATCAGCAGGGCCGAATTGCGGGAGAGCTAAAGCATCCTCCCCTACTGGACTGCGCGAATTTTGAAGATGGCTTTTTCTTTGGGTGCGGCGCTATCGGGGACGACGAATAGGCCGCGGCCGAAGCAGTTTTTGATCCGCCAGACGGTCACCTTTTGCCAATCCGCCGAGCCACTCTGAATCTCGATCGTCCCGCCGTCATGCAGCACCAGAAAATCCTTCAGCCGCGGCTGGTCCGGCTTATCCCGCTGGTGAAAAAGAATGAGGATGATGCCGCGGTCTTTATCGGCGTGACGTTCCATCACGCGGCAAGCGATCGGTCCAGAACCTGGACGCGCGGCAGCTTGTTGGGCGGCAAGCGCTTCGCTGCTCGGCGGAGCGCTTACTGTCAGAAACAGAACCGATAAAGCGATGAGAATGAAGCGTGATGCCGATTGCATTTGCGCGCCTCGTCGTTATCTAAGGATGGATTCGGGCTGCCAGAGAGTAAATCACGCGGCGCGTGCGTAAATCATCCGTAGAAATGCGGAGATGCAATTGTGGACTGGTTGCGACTACAGAATTTGTGTTAACTGT
>Ga0206813_1062_pt1:22500-27679 | contig 27679 bp, 22 predicted proteins | sample Alteio_BWOrgCont_92_FD_152856 | JGI IMG/M metagenome (GOLD analysis project Ga0206813, IMG submission 152856) | Enriched cells from forest soil in Barre Woods Harvard Forest LTER site, Petersham, Massachusetts, United States -... | ecosystem: Environmental > Terrestrial > Soil >...
TCGCGGTCTACCGTCGGACACCACAGAATGCTCCCCTACCAAATACCTGTTTCCGTAGAAACAGGTAATTTCACAACTTCGGTCGTAAGCTTGAGCCCCGTTGGATTGTCGGTGCGTGAACACTTGACCAGTGAGCTGTTACGCTTTCTTTAAAGGATGGCTGCTTCTAAGCCAACCTCCTGGCTGTCTGAGTACTCACACGTCCTTTCCCACTTAGCTTACAGTTTGGGACCTTAGTTGGTGATCTGGGTTCTTTCCCTCTCGACCACGGAGCTTATCCCCCGTAGTCTCACTCCCGCGTTACTGTCCACGGCATTCGGAGTTTGATTGGATTCGGTAACCTGGATGGGTCCCTAGTCCATTCAGTGCTCTACCACCGTGGCAGATCACGCAAGGCTGCCCCTAAAGGCATTTCGGGGAGAACGAGCTATCACGGAATTTGATTAGCCTTTCACCCCTACCCTCAGCTCATCCGAGCGATTTTCAACTCACAACGGTTCGGTCCTCCAGCCGCGGTTAAGCGGCCTTCAACCTGGCCAAGGGTAGATCATCCCGCTTCGCGTCTATTCCCACAGACTGAGCGCCCTATTCGGACTCGCTTTCGCTACGGCTCGCTTTCGCTTAACCTTGCCTGTGAGAATAACTAGCCGGCTCATTAAGCAAGAGGCACGCCGTCAGGCATTGTATTGGCCGAAGCCAATACCATAGCCCTCCGACTGCTTGTAAGCATACGGTTTCAGGTTCTATTTCACTCCCCTCGCAGGGGTGCTTTTCACCTTTCCCTCACGGTACTAGTTCACTATCGGTCGCCAACGAGTATTTAGCCTTGGAGAGTGGTCTCCCCGGATTCCCACGGGATTTCACGTGTCCCGTAGTACTCAGGATACCGCTTCGAGTCCGGTAAGCTTTCGGCTACATGGCTTTCACATTCTGTGGCCCCGCTTTCCAGCAGGTTCACCTAGCCTCCGGATTGGTAACTCTACTCACGCGGTCCTACAACCCCCCAGTGCAAGCACTGAGGTTTGGGCTGTTCCGATTTCGCTCGCCGCTACTTTCGGAATCTCGTTTGATTTATTTTCCACCAGGTACTGAGATGGTTCACTTCCCTGGGTTGACTCGCACCCGCCTATGTATTCAGCAGGCCGTTATCGAGGTTCACTCGATAGGGTTTCCCCATTCGGACATCCCCGGATCAAAGCGTATTTGCCGCTCCCCGAGGCTTATCGCAGCTTGTCACGTCCTTCGTCGTCTGTTGGCGCCAAGGCATCCACCGTACGCCCTTAGTAGCTTGACCATAAAACTTACCCAACACGTCTCAATCCCTCGCGGGACCAAGAGCCTGAGTTGCCGGCGACGAACGCTCTTGCAAAGCTTCGTCGTCTTCAGCTCAGTACTGCGCGTTAAGGCAAGCTCGCCTTTCCACAATACGCTACTCGAGCAAATTATGCGGTTTACTCCCTCCACTCCACGCGGCGAAACATCCGCCTGCAGAGCAGAAGGTGTAAATTGCCAGCTTCCTTCAGTTGTCAAAGAACCAAGTTACCGTCGATGCTGCACGGAACCCCTCCGCGCCTGGCGGAGCGTAAAACCGGTTTGGAGCCGATCCTACGGGAAATAAAAAACCCGGCGTCGAGCGCCGGGTGACACCGTCAATCCCCGATTACAGCCGTCGGGTGACGGAATCGCGCGAAGCTCGACTATTTTCTATCCAGTATTCGTAACCGACCTCACCTCATTGAAGATAAGGAAGATTGCGGGCCGTCAGCAGAGCAATACCCATGCAGAAGCCCCCCCGACAATCGCAAAGTATAACAGTTTCTTCATATTCGTCAAGTTTGAAAAGAAATTATTTTGACCGCCACCCTGTGGAATTCGAGGGGAGCTGAGGATATCCGTAGCGCAGGCTGCCAGCGGGCGTTTTTGTGCGGCGTCGGCAAGATCGCCCCATAAACCAATCTCTGCGAACGAGAAACCCGAGGCAATCGAAGCCCGAATTTTGCCTCAAATCTTCGCCGCGGCGCCTGCCCCGTGGTTCGCCAGCTGCGGCTGACGATGGTTCCTCGTCCCGCCCCCAAGCAACAGAATTGCAAGCACGCACCCCAGCACCTCGAGCGCAAGAAGCGCAAAGACGCTGGCGTCGAACCTGGCAGTCCAATTGCCGGGCGCGACCATGAATATATTGTTTGCCGACGGATGAAGGAAATGCTCGTAAAGATCGGCCCCTAATGCGGCCAAGAAGAAAATCACGCCGACCGACCCGGCGAGTTTATCCCCAAGCTCCCACAAAACAATGGCTACAGCCAGATGCCCTGCCGATATGAACGTTATGGCCAGCCAGCTTACCTTGTTGTTTGGCGCCGCAAGAACATTTGCCGCAAGGTATAGATGCCAGACCGCAATGAACCAGTGCCCGAAAACAACGAACAGAGCGAACCGCCGCAATTTCGTCATAGACCGCATACCTCGTATTCCAAAGTATATCGCTGTCCGCGCGCGGTGTCCGTAGGGTCCGGCTTAAGCCAGCACATCGATTTTCGCAAGCAATTCACGGCGCCTGGACTATAATCGCCGCCGAATGTCACTCCCTTCTGGCACCAAACTCGGCCCGTACGAAATTCAATCGCTGCTCGGCGCGGGCGGGATGGGTGAAGTCTATCGCGCCCGCGATACGCGACTGCAGCGCGATGTGGCCATCAAGATTTTGCCGAGTTCACTTGCACCGGATCAGGATCGGTTGCGGCGTTTTGAACTTGAAGCGCGGGCTGTCGCGGCGCTCAATCATCCGAATCTTCTCACCGTCTTCGACGTCGGCGCAGCACAGCTCCCCAGCCCCGCCGCGAAATCCGGCGCGCCGGACGCCGCCACAGAATCACCTTACATCGTCTCCGAACTGCTCGAAGGCACTACGCTTCGCCAGCTTCTGGCCGCCGGGGCGCTGCGCGAACGCAAGGCGGTCGATTACGCCATTCAAATCGCCCGCGGCCTCGCCGCCGCACACGAGCGCGGCATCGTCCACCGCGATCTAAAACCCGACAACATTTTCATCACCAACGATGGCCGAGTAAAAATCCTGGATTTCGGTCTAGCCAAACTCAGTGAAGCCGCCACCAAAGACGCCGACGCAACTCTCGATCATCCCGCCACGCAAGCCGGCGTAGTTCTCGGCACCGTCGGCTACATGTCGCCCGAACAAGTCCGCGGCCAAGCCGCCGACGCCCGCAGCGACATCTTTAGTTTCGGCGCCGTCTTATACGAAATGCTCGGTGGCAAGCGCGCCTTTCATGGCCAGAGCGCTGCCGACGTGATGAGCGCGATCCTGAAAGAAGAGCCGCCCGAACTCAGCGCCACCAATCAAGAAATTTCCCCGGCCCTCGATCACATCGTTCATCACTGCATGGAGAAAAATCCGCAGCAGCGCTTCGCCTCCGCCGGTGATATCGCTTTCCAACTCGGCGAGCTCAGCGGTATGCGCTCCTCCACCACGCTAGCCTCCGCAGCAGCCGCTGCCGCCGCAAACGCATCCCAAGCCGAAGCCGCCACGCCATGGAAGCGCCGTTTGCTCTTCGCCGCCGTAGGAACCGCAGGCCTAATCGTCGTCGCAGCCGCAAGCTGGTTCCTCGCCCGCGCCACCGCTCGCACCGAGCCGCCCAATTTTCTTCAAGTCAGCTTCCAGCAAGGCTCCGTTGATTCCGCGCGATTCTTGCCCGATGGACAAAGCTTCATCAGCGCGTCGCGCTGGGGCACCGATATCGATATGTCGCTTTACACCGGGCGATTCGATAGCCAGGGCTTGCGTCCGCTCGGCGTGAAGGCTGACGTGATCGCCTCTGTATCCGAAAGTGGCGAGCTGCTCATCCTCCTGAACCAGCATCGCGTAGGGCCGGGATACGCCCTGGTTGGGACGCTGGCCCGAGCGCCGCTCGGTGGCGGCGCGCCACGCGCGGTTCTCGATAACGTGCAATATGCAGACTGGGCGCCCGGTGGCAAAGATTTCTTGATCGTTCGATTCGTTCCAGAGACCCACGTCTATCGCCTGGAATATCCAGTCGGAAAAGTCCTGATTGAAACGACCGGCTGGATCAGCGATTCGCGCTTCTCCCGCGACGGCAAACTAATCGCCTTTTGCGACCATCCGATTTTCGGCGACGATCAGGGCTCGGCCGCAGTCGTAGATCTCGAGGGCCACAAAAAAATACTCAGTTCCAGCTACGGCTCGGCGCAAGGGGTGGCCTGGTCGCCCAAGGGAGATGAGATTTGGTTTGCTGCGGCCGCAACCGGCGTGGCACGGTCGCTCTACGCCACCACTTTGCGCGGACGCGTTCGGTCTCTTCTCACCGGTCCCGGAGACCTGACCATTCAGGATGTGCTGCCAAATGGGCGCGCGCTCGTTCGCGGCATGAATGAACGCATCATCGTGATGGTGACAACCCCTGAATTTCCGCAGCCGCGCGATTTTACCGCTATGGATTGGGCTTACGGCGCGCGCTTCTCCTCCGACAGCAAACAGATTCTGATCGGCGATCAGCACAGCGGCCCGATGTACGGCACATTCCTACGCAATCTCGATGGCTCGCCTGCGGTGCGTCTCGGCGATGGCGACCCTCTGGATCTTTCGGCCGACGGCAAATGGGCCATCGCCCGTCTGCCCGTTTCGCCCGATCAAATTCTGTTGCTGCCGACAGGAGCCGGCGAGCCTCGCCAGCTCACCCATACTAACGTCACTCATCTGGACGCACGCTGGCTTCCCGATGGCCGCATCGCCGTTTCCGGCAACGAACCAGGCCACCGCGAGCGCACCTTCTTAGTAGATCTGAAAGGCAATGAATCGCCGCTTACGCCTGAGGGCACAAGGGGAATAGCGGTATCGCCGGATGGAAAGCGGCTGCTGATATTCAACGCGGATGCTTCCGAGTACGAGTTGTTTCCGATGGATGGCGGTGCGGTACAAAAAGTCACGCAGCTTCAGAAGGGCGACGCTGCGTTTGATTTCACTGCCGACGGCGCGGGAATTTACGTGCGGCGCCGGGGCCCCAACCGCGAGGTCGAAGTCTGGCGCGTGGACCTGGCCAACGGCAAACGAACGCTTCTGCGCACGATTACTCCGGGGGAAGTTCCGGCGATAACTGTGGCGGTCAATGCCATCGTTTCGCCGGATGGCAAGAGTTTCGCCATGACCTAC
>Ga0206813_1063_pt1 | contig 27673 bp, 16 predicted proteins | sample Alteio_BWOrgCont_92_FD_152856 | JGI IMG/M metagenome (GOLD analysis project Ga0206813, IMG submission 152856) | Enriched cells from forest soil in Barre Woods Harvard Forest LTER site, Petersham, Massachusetts, United States -... | ecosystem: Environmental > Terrestrial > Soil > Temperate forest >...
GCCGATTATAGATAGTAGTCAAAATCCCGTTCGCTGTGCGACTTGCGGCGGACCCGGAAGACGTGGGCGGGACGCTCGGGCGTGAGGCGCACGAAATTCCGTTCGGCGCTCCACAGATAACGATCATCGTGCAAGAGGTCATGCACCTGGAACGTCTGGCCTCCGACCCACCCAAAGCGCTCCACCGGCACGTCAATGAAGGCATCCTGCGCATGGAACGGATCGAGCGACACCACCACGAGGATGATGTTGTCCCGGGCTTCCGTCATCTTGGAGTAAAAGAGCACCAGGTCGTTGTCGGCTCTTTCGAATTGCAGGTTCCTGAGTTGTTGGAGCGCGCGATTTTCCCGCCGAATCCGGTTCAGACGAGTGATGACGTCCTTGATATTCCCCGGGGCGTTCCAGTCGCGCTGCTTCCACTGGTATTTTTCCGAATCCAGATATTCCTCGCGGGCGAGCTGTTTATAGTCGTTGTCGCAAAGGTGAAGGAATTGACGCACGTCTGAAGCAGCGTCCCACGGTTTTTTGTCGAGCCCCGCGTTTTCGCACAATTCGAAGCCCGAATAGATGCCATAGACGGGAGACAGCGTGGCCGCCAGCACAGCGCGGATGAAAAACGCCGGCCGCCCCCCGAATTGCAAGTAGCTTGGGAGGATATCCGGGGTATTGGGCCAGAGATTGGGGCGCATGGATTCCACGCACTCCGTGTGGGTCAGCTCTTCGAAATATTCCGTGAGCCCCTGCTTCGTATTACGCCAGGTGAAATAGGTGTAGCTATGTGTGAATCCGGCTTTTGCGAGGGCCTTCATCATCCTGGGCCGCGTGAAGGCCTCGCTGAGAAAAATGGCGTCCGGGAATCGCTGCTGCACGCGGTGGATCAAGTATTCCCAGAACGCCACCGGTTTCGTGTGCGGGTTGTCCACGCGGAAGATGCGCACACCATGCTCGCACCAGAATTCGATGACGCTTGCCAATTCCGCCCACATCGCGCGCCAGTCCGCGTTATGAAAATTCATCGGATAGACGTCCTGGTATTTTTTCGGCGGATTTTCCGCGTATTTGATCGTCCCGTCGGGGCGCTGGTAAAACCAGCCGGGGTGCTCGTGGACGTAAGGGTGGTCGGGCGAGCAATTGATCGCGAAATCCAGCGCGATCTCCATGCCGCGCCTGGCGCACTCCGCCACGAGCCAATCGAAATCCGCGAGCGATCCGAGTTCGGGGGCCACATCCTTGTGGCCGCCGCCGTTGGGGCATTTTTGATGCCGGTTGCCAATCGCGTAAGGCACGCCCGGCTCGCCGGGCTGGCAGGTCACGGAGTTATTGCGCCCTTTTCGCGCCGTCACGCCGACGGGATGAATCGGCGGGAAGTAAATCACATCGAAGCCCATCGCCCGCGCGTCGTCGATGCGAGGCAGACAATCCCGAAACTTCGAACCCCTCTCGCCGAGGCCTTCGGCTGAACGCGGGAAGAATTCGTACCACTGGGAGAAAAGAGCGCGCGCCCGATCCACATAGACCAGCGGATAGCGTGGCGAGAATTCGGCGCCGGGCAGTTGCGGGGCAGAGATCGGGGCCGGCGCCGCTTCCGCTTCTTCCTTCTTTTTTCGGAGAGCCTTTCCCTTGCCAGCCGGCGTCCCCGCGCCCCTGCGTTCCGGGTCTGCGTGAGTGGAGATCGCCACGCTTTGTGCCGATGCGTCCATCAATTCCGCCACCGGGGGAAGATTCAGGATATACTCAGTGCTCTCCCGGCGGTCCGAATATGCGGTCATTAAACCTTCCAGCTCCGGGGTGTGCGAGATGGCATGCACCTCGGTGGGCGTGCTCTTTCGGATTTGATCCGCCAGGGCCGCCAGACGATCCGCGTCGCGGATCTGCCCGGCATCCCTCGCAAGGCCGGCGCTCGTTTCGATGAATGCGGCGCCTTCCAGCGTCTCGCTCTGCAACTCCGTGAGGCCCGCGGCAAACTTCGTGTGAAACTCGTGCTGCCAGGAGAGGAAATAATCGCCCCAAGCCTCCACCGTGAATTCATAAACCGCGTTCTCGAATACCGAGAAAACGCCACTCCAGCGATCCTTGTTATAGGGATCCACTATTTGCAGCGGCGTTTCGTGCCATTTCGCGACGCCGCGTTTCCGCCACTTCAACACTGCGGACACCACGTCGTGGCCGTCCTTGAAAACGTCCACCTCCACCGTGATGTCTTCGCCGACGGCCCGTTTTACCGGGAATCTCCCGCATTCGATGAGCGGTTTGAAGTTCTCGATGACACAAGTGGGCGGGCGGAGAATCATGATGCTGCGGATGTTGCGTCAGCCTGTGCCTTGGGGCAAGTCTCGGGGCAGGCTGTGACAAAACCAAGCTGCCGCCCTGGCTGGCGGACGTCGCATGCCTGTCGCACAGTTCCCGCCTGCCGGGGCTCAAGGATTTCCCCCGAGCGAATACATACTTTCCCTCAGACACCGACGAATGGAAAGTGCTCCTCATTATGGTATGAATAAAGGCAGAATCATGATTGTGGACGACGATCCGAAGCTCTCGCGACTTCTCGGCGTGATCCTGGACCGGGCGGGGGACTACACGCTTTGCGAGGAAAACCGGCCTTCCGCTGCATTCAAGACGGCGCAGGCGTTTCGACCTGATCTCATCCTGATGGATGTGGACATGCCCGGTAAAAATGGCGGAGAAATCGCCTCTGAGATCGGCGGGGATCCTGGCATGGCCGGGACGCCGATCGTTTTTGTGACTTCGCTCGTGTCCAAGAGGGAAGCGGGGCATTATAACGGGAAAAGGTTTATGTCGAAGCCGGTCGATCCGGTTCTTCTGTTGAAGACGGTGCGTGAGATTCTCGTTCCCGCATCCGTTTGAGAAAGCGCATTTTTCAATACGGAATGCAGAAAGCTGCATTGAAGCCAGTCCTGCGCGAACTCATAGTGCGGGGCCATGGCTCCCCCGTTGAAATTCCCTGGATCGTGCCTGTTCGCTTTCTGTCTGCTGACCGCGCCGTGCATTGGCCAGGATTGGCCTGCCGCCGGAGCGAAGGAAATTCTCGCCCGGATCAAGGCGCCGCAATTTCCTGAGCGCGATTTTCCCATCACCGATTTCGGCGCGGCGGCTGACGCCGATTGCACCGGCGCCATTTCCAAGGCGATCGCAGCCTGCAATTCCGCGGGCGGCGGCCGAGTCCTGATTCCGGACGGCGTCTGGCTCACTGGGCCGGTGCATTTGAAGAGCAATGTGAACTTGCACCTTGCCGATCACGCGACACTTCGCTTTACCGCCGCGCCTGAAAGATACATGCCGGCGGTGCTGACGCGCTTCGAGGGCATCGAGTGCATGAATTTCTCTCCGCTCATCTACGCATTCGGGCAGGAGAATATCGCGGTGACGGGGAGTGGAACGTTGGATGGCTCGGCGTCCCTGGAGAACTGGTGGGCCTGGTGCGCGAGAGAGGCGGGGAAGGAGACGACGCAGACGCGCGATCGCAAGCAACTGGATCAAGAGGGCGCGAACGGAACGCCCGTGGATCAACGTATCTTTGGCCTCGGGCATTTTCTGCGGCCCAATTTCATCCAGCCGTATCGATGCGCAAACGTGCTCATCGAAGGCGTCACGATCATCCATTCGCCGATGTGGGAAATCCATCCGGTGCTTTCCACGAATGTCACGGTGCGCGGCGTTGCCATCCGCAGCCTCGGCGCAAACAACGACGGCTGCGACCCTGAGAGCTGCCGCGATGTGCTGATCGAGGACTGCGTTTTCCAGACGGGCGACGACTGCATCGCCATCAAGTCCGGCCGCAACGATGACGGACGCCGTGTGGGCGCGCCCACGGAAAATGTGATCATCCGTCGCTGCGCCATGAAGGACGGCCATGGCGGCGTGACCATCGGCAGCGAGATCTCGGGCGATTGCCGCAACGTATTCGTCGAAGACTGCAAAATGGACAGTCCGAGCCTTGAGCGGGCCTTTCGCTTTAAGTCGAACGCCGTGCGCGGCGGCGTCATTGAGAACGTCTTCGTGCGCAACGTCCAGATCGGGCGAGTCGTCCGTGCGGTGCTGTCGGTGGAATTCGATTATGAGGAGGGCGCCAACGGGCCATTCAAGCCGGTGCTGCGCAATGTGCGGATCGAAAACGTGAAGGGCGAATCGAGCGGGCGAGTGCTCGCCATCACCGGATTTCCGGGCGCGATCATTGAAGGTGTCCGGCTGCGGGATTGTGTCTTTCGCGGGGTCGAGGCCGCCGACATGCTCAAGAATGCGGGCGCGATCGAGCTGCAAAATGTCACGATCGAACCGGCCAAAAAGGAGAAGAAATGACGATGCCATCACGATTTGTGGGCAGCCTCTGGGCGGCCGCGCTTTTATTTTCGGCCCGCGCCGAAGAGCGCTCATGGACGGAACCCCAGCCTCCGAAAATTCCCGCGCGCGTATTTTCGATCACCGCGTTCGGAGCTCTGGGCGATGGGAAGACGATGAATACCGAGGCATTCCGGGCGGCGATTCAAGCTTGCGCAAAAGCGGGCGGCGGGCGCGTGGTGGTCCCGGCTGGAACATTCGTCACCGGGCCGATCGAACTTGCGAGCCATATGGCGCTGGTGTTGGAGAAGGGGGCGGTCATCCAGGCAGCGGACAGATTTTCCGACTTTGGTCTTCCGGACCCATTACCGCTGGTTCAGTCCGAAATCGATCCGCTGAAAAAGAAGATCCGACCTCTCATCTCGGGCTCGAAACTCGAAGACGTGGCGATCCTCGGCGAGGGAACGATTGATGGCGCCGGCGCGGTGTGGTGGGCGAAATCGGACAAAGCGGCGGAGCGAACGGCGACGCCTTCCGGCAAGCCGCTCTACGTTCCCAGGCCGCATCTCGTGGTGCTGCGCGATTGTGCGCGCGTGCATGTGCAGGGCGTCACCTTGAGAAACTCGCCGATGTTTCACTTCGTCCCTGGGCGCTGTCACGATGTCCTCGTCGAAGATGTTACCATCCATTCCCCCGCCGATTCGCCGAACACCGATGGCATCGATCCCGCAAACTGCCGGGATGTGGTGATCCGCCGATGCACGATCGATACGGGCGACGACAACATCGCGCTGAAGGCCGGCTCCGGCGGCGGTTTTTCGACGGAAAATGTGCTGGTGAGCGATTGCAAATTCCTGCATGGCCACGGCGTGTCCATCGGCAGCGAGACGCAGACGGGGGTGCGGCATTTTCTCGTGGAGCGTTGCGCATTTGAAAACACCGTCACGGCGCTGCGCATCAAGTCGGACCGGACGCGGGGCGGGGTGGTGGAAGACGTCACCTATCGGGACATCACGATGAAAAACGTGGGAACGGCGATTAGCATTTTTCTTTTCTACGACGACAAGAAGACCGCGCTCGCGCCCGACGTGAAGCCCGTCACCGCGGACACCCCGATCATTCGCAATATTCATTATTTGAACATCTCGTGCGAAGGCACGACACGAAAAGCCGGAGAAATCATCGGCCTGCCGGAATGCCCGGTCAGCGATGTCACGCTCGAACACGTGCGTATCACCGGAGCGGTAGGCGGTTTTACGCAGCAGGACGTCAAGAACCTGCGCTTCATCGATGTGGATGCGCAGACCACGCCGGCCTCCGGCGGTAAAGCAGCCCTATAGTTTCACCCACTTCTTCTCCCATGAGCGCCCGCCCTTTTATTCACGACAATTTCCTGCTCGCCTCCCGCGCGGCCCGCCGGCTCTACCACGAGTTCGCGAAACCGGAGCCGATTCTCGATTACCACTGCCATCTTTCCCCGCGCGATATCGCGGAGAATCGGCAGTTCGCGAATCTCTTCGAAATCTGGCTCGCGGGCGATCATTACAAATGGCGGGCGATGCGCGCGAACGGAGTCCCCGAGCGGTTCTGCACGGGCGACGCAGCGCCGGTCGAAAAGTTCAAGGCGTGGGCGGCGACCGTGCCGCACACCCTCCGCAATCCGCTCTACCACTGGACGCATCTCGAGCTTTCGCGTTATTTCGGAATCGACGATCTGCTGGACTCCTCCAGCGCGAAACGAATTTGGGATGTGGCGAACGAACGCCTGGCCGCGCCCGAGTTTTCCGTCCACGGCATCCTGAAAAAATTTCGTGTGACAACCCTCTGCACGACGGATGATCCGGCGGACGATCTGCGCCATCACGCTGCGACTGTCCGATCCGGACTGGAGACGCGAGTGCTTCCCGCCTTTCGCCCGGATGCGGCGCTTACCGTGCATCGGCCCGAGGCGTTCAACGCCTGGCTGGGACGATTGGCAGAAACCAGCGGATCCGAGATCGATAGCCTCTCCGCGCTGCTGGAGGCGTTGCGCCGGCGCCGGGACTTTTTTCATGACTATGGCTGCCGCGTCTCCGATCATGGCCTCGACCGCTGCTACGCGGACCCATGCCCGGATGCGGAAGCCGCCGCGATCTTTGACGCCGCCTTCAGGGGAAGACCCGCGTCTCCCCAGGATCACGCGAAGTTTGCGTCCTTTGTGATGCTGTTTCTGGGGCGTCTCTACGCGGAGCGCGGATGGACCATGCAACTCCACCTGGGCGCCCTGAGAAACAACAACACCCGCCTCTTCGGACAGCTCGGTCCGGACACGGGTTTCGATTCCATCGCCGACTCGGCGCAGACCGCGGCGCTCGGCGCGTTCCTGGATCGGCTCGACGCCGAAAATGCCCTGCCGCGCACCATCGTCTATAATCTCAATCCGGCGGACAACTACGCCTTCGCGGCGATGATGGGGAATTTCCAGGACGGCAGCATTGCTGGAAAAATGCAGCTTGGCTCGGGGTGGTGGTTTCTGGATCAAAAGGAAGCGATGGAATGGCAGATCAATGCGCTCTCGAACCTCGGATTGCTCTCGCGTTTTGTCGGGATGACCACCGATTCCCGCTCGTTCATGTCGTATCCCCGCCACGAATACTTCCGGCGCGTACTGTGCAACCTGCTCGGCCGCGATATCGAAGCCGGCGAGATCCCCGACGACGACGCGCTCCTCGGTCCGCTCGTGCGCGGCATCTGCCACGGCAACGCCCGCCAATATTTCAATCTCTTATGATGAAAACGCGATGCGGTTTTTTGCTGATTCTCCTGGCCGCGCTGGTCGCCGTCTCCCACGCGGATCTCGCGCTGGTGGAGCGCTGGCCGACGGGAGACGGAGCGTGCGCGGATACGCCGCTGCGGCTGACGTTCGACCAGCCGCCCGTGCGCGGCGCGACGGGGAAAATCGAGATTTGCAGGGCGGGGGATGGACAGCCGGTGGCCTCCGTGGATGTCGGCGACGCGCAGCCGGCGGCCCGCTTCGGCGCCAGCAGCGAATTCCTGCTCCGATACGAGCCGGCGCGCATCTCCGGAAAGACGGCGCAGATCCGGTTGCCGACGGGGAAGCTGGCCTATGGGGAATCGTATGAGGTGCGCATCAGCCCCGGCGCGTTCAAGGACGCCGAGGGGCATGATTTCGCCGGTGTTTCCGAAGGGTGGCAGTTCCGGATCAGGCCTGCGCTTCCGGCGAATCCCGGCCGGCTCATCGTAGCCGCCGACGGCAGCGGCGATTTCTGCACGATCCAGGGCGCCGTGGACCAGATCCAGCCGCATCGGCGGAAGCCCGCATTCATCTTCATTCGCAAAGGCCGGTATGAAGAGCTGGTGCGGGTCGGACACGAACGAACGCAGATCCGTCTTCTCGGCGAAGAACGGGAAGGAACGGTGATCGCCTACACCAACAACGAAAAACTCAATACCGGTTGGATTCAACGCGCGGTGCTCGGCGTCGAAGGAGACGACTTCGCGCTGGAAAATCTCACCGTGCAAAATACCACGCCGTATAAAGGTTCGCAGGCCGAGGCCGTATTCATCAATGCCGAGCGTTGCGTGTTACGGGACGCGAGATTTCTCAGTTTTCAAGATACGCTGAATCTGAGCGGCCGCGTGTATGTCGCGGACAGCGTGATTGAAGGCGATGTGGACTACGTCTGGGGTTATGGGACCGCCTGCTTTGAGCGCTGCGAATTGCGCTCCATGCATGACGGCTACTGCGTTCAGGCGCGAAATCCCGCGGGCAAAACAGGCTATGTCTTCCTCAATTGCAGGCTCACCGCGGCGCCCGAGGTGAAAAAGACATGGCTGGCGCGCATTGAGACGAATCGTTTCCCGGCCAGCCATGTCGCGTTTATCGGCTGCAAGATGGGAGCGCATATCCTCCCGGCGGGCTGGCAAGTCACTGGCCCGGCCAGCGCGGCCTTGCGGTTCGGGGAATATTTAAGCGCCGACCTTGCGGGGGGGATGCTCGAGGTGGGCCAACGTGATGCTTCGGGCAAGCAACTCACCTTGACGCAGGCTGGGAACGAATCCAATGCGGCGAAGGTGCTCGCGGGGAATGATGGCTGGGATCCGAGAGTCATCTCCGAGGCTGGCATCCGGCTGGCGATCATTGGGGATTCCACGGTGTGTGAATATCCCTCGCAAAACGCCGGACGCGGGTGGGGCCACCATATTCAGGATTACTTCGCAGACGATGTTCAGGTGATGAATCTCGCGGCGTCGGGGCGCAGCACGAAGACCTTCATCGCGGAAGGGCGCTGGCAGAAGACGCTGGCGCTGAAGCCCAACTTCATCCTGATCCAGTTCGGACATAATGACTCGCACGATCCGAGCCATCCGGAGGCCACCGATGCGGGCACCACCTACAAGGATTTTCTGCGGCGCTATGTGGATGAGGCTCGCGCCATCGGCGCCACGCCGATCCTCGTGACCCCCATGTGCCGGCGGACATTTGAAGGCGGGAAGTTGCAGGACGCACTGCTGCGCTACGCCGATGCGATGAAGGAAATCGCGGTCGAAAAGAAAGCCGCGCTGATCGATCTGCATGCCGCCAGCCGGGTGTATTTCGAGCAACTCGGGGAAGCGGGCAGTCTCGAAACCGCCAACAAAGCGGGGGACCAGACGCACTTTAATGAGAAGGGCGCCAAGGCCATGGCAGGATTGGTCATGAAAGAATTGCCAATCGCCGTGCCAGAGCTCAAAGCGCAGCTTCGCTAAATCAATGAGGAAGGCAGGAAAGCAGGAAAGCTTCGAAAATCTGCCGTGGCCGTCTTCCCTATCCTGGAGGCGTTTCGATCACAGAAAATAGCCGGCGACATGGATTACCAGCCAGAACACGCCGAAAAGCACGGGCATGACTTTCGGAAATAGGAGTCCGCGGGATTCGATCCACGCGGGTCGTTGCAACTCGAATGCTGCTTTGAACTCCGGATGGCGCAGGAAGAAATCACACTGCTTGGCATGCCATAGCTTGACCGTTCCGCAGGCGCCGACGATGGAAGGGAAAACGAGGCCCGAACTCAGCAAGCCGATCGCCGGAATCAGGATGGTGGAGAACCATCGAAACCAGCCGAAGCCGGCGCCGCGTGAAATGGCGAAGGCCGTGACGAGAAACGATTGCGATGTGACATACCATGTCAATCGATTCGCGATGAGCGCATGCTCCGCCCGGCTTTCCTCCCGGATGGTCTGATACTCGAATGCGGGCTGAAGGTCGGGCATGCGCCAACTGGCCTGAAGCGGCTTCGCGGATCAATCCCGGCGGCTGATTTTCGTGAGGAGGCGAAGGATTTCGAGATACAACCAGACGAGCGTGACCAGCAGGCTGAAGGAAGCGTACCATTCCATGTATTTTGGCGCGCCGGCCTTGGCGCCCTGCTCGATGAAGTCGAAATCGATCACCAGGTTCAGCGCGGCGATGATGACTACAAAAACGCTAAAGCCGATCGAAAGAAGGCCGCTCCCTGCGATGAACGGCACCTGGATGTGAAAGAACCCGAGAATGATGCTGATGAAGTAGGCGATCGCGATGCCGCCGGTGGCGGCGATGACTCCGCGCTTAAATGGGGCGGAGGCGCGGATGATTCCCGTTTGGTAAGCGCCGAGAAGCGCCGCCAGCGTGCCGAATGTGAGCAGGACCGCCTGAATCACGCTGACACCATAACGCGCCTGTGTGATCGCCGAAATCGATCCGATGAACAGACCTTCACAAATCGCATACAGCGGGGCTGTCACCGGGGACCACGTGTTTTTGAAAATCGTCACCATCGCAATCACGAACCCGCCGAGCCCTCCGGCGATCGCCCAACCCGACATGGTTCCCATATCGGCGGGATTGGAAAAATACAGGTTCCAGGTGTACGACGCGGAGAGCACGACGAGGCCAAGCAGGATGGCTGTCTTCTGCACGGTTCCTCCCACGGTCATCACTTCGGACCCCGTGGCCGTGGAAACCTCCGTGAAAGTGTTTTGATTGAGTGTGGGATTTCCAGTCATAGGTTGGGAATAATCGTCGATGAACGTCGGAAAGGCAAAGAGCGTCGCGAGAATCCTTCAGAAGCAGTAAAGACCCTCTCCCTGCTTCTCAGATCCCCATGTTCGAAAGGATGGTGGCGAGTCGATTGACGATTTGCACGACCTTCGGGTGTTCCGCTTCCAAACCTTCGACGGAGGAAGTCAATCCGCTCAGGGATGCTTCAATGAGCGCTGGCTTCCTTTGGGCCCGCGTCGCTTCATGCGCGGATACATCCGCGAAACGGGCGATGCTTCGCGCGTCATCGCCGTGGGTCTTCGCAAGCGCCGCGACTTCAGATTTCAAGCCCTCCAGAAGACTCAGCAATTCGGCCTTTGTGTCCTCGGGGATATTCCGCGTGGCCCGGACTTTGGATTCGATGTTCTGAATGCGCTCTTCGATCATGGTGATGAAAAGACTATGGGCATTTTTGCAGGCTTGGCCACGACAAACCGGACCCTCTCCCGGCGGCGCCGATCTCTTGCGCGCCCGGCGTGAACGATGTTTTACGCCCGGGCGCGTTTTCGACGGAGGCGCGCCAGCCACATCAGAGGGCCGGTGATTGCCAGCAAAGGGAGGGAGAGACTCGCAACGCTCGCGAGGATGCGGGTCGGCCAGCCTCCGATGTCGCCGGTGTGGATCTCGCGATTCCACAGCTTCGCGACCCGCGTTCCGATCGGCGCCGTGCGCGATGTTTGCACGGAGAGGATCTCTCCGGACGATCCATCAATAGAGAGGTTTGTCCTCCCGGCAGGCGTGCGATCCTCCGGATATTTCATGATGATGCGGACGGGGCTGTTTCCGCCGATGCCGAGAATCGCGGTGGCCGCGGCCCCAGGCACGGCCTTGACAGCCGCGGCGAGCAATTGATCCGGATTGAGCGGCGCCGTCTTGCGCGGAGCAGCGGCGCGCTTTGGCGGCGGCGAATCTTTCTCTCCGGCCACGCGGTTGATGAATACCCGCGTTTCGTCATCCCAATGAATCACAATTCCCGTGATCGCGAAAAGGAGCATGAATATGGAAGCGTAGAAGCCCGCGAGATTGTGCAATTCGTAGCTGCCCGCCCTTTTTTGCCAAAGGACGTTCGGGTTCCAAAGCTTCCTGGGCATCCAAAGAATGAGACCGCTGATGGACAATCCGAGAAGGATAATGGCGCTCGCCGCAGTGATGTATTTGCCCCGCGGTCCCAACAGGAGATTTGTGTGAAACTGATGGATCTTGGGCAGGAGCGTGTTGGCCGTATCGCGCGATCCGAGTTCTTCGCCGGTGTAGGGGTTCACCGCTAAGCTGGCGGACTTTCCGGGCCCCGTGGGGCGCAGTTGCATTCCATAGGCGATCCTCGGATCCGTTGGCAGCGTGATGGATGAAACCCGGCTTCCTGGATGCCGGCGTTCCAGCCTGGCGCTCAATTCGCCGAGGGAAAGCGGCGCGCCCTGCGGCTGCACCCATGTCAGCCTTCCGTTCAGCCAGTGGTCGATTTCGTTCTCAAATACCAGCACGCTGCCGGTGGCGCCGAGAAGTATCAGGAATACGGCGGAAATCAGCCCGCCCATGAGATGCAGGAAAAGGAGGATTTTGCGAAAGCTCATGGCAGGGTGGATTGTAAAATGACTGAATTCGGAGCGCGCGGATCACGGGATATCAGGCTTCGTATTTCGGCATTGAATCAAACAGCGCGACAGAAGGAAATGTCGAGACATAGAAGCGCGCGGGGAACGTCCCGGCATCCAGCATCAGATCTCCTGCCGATGCTTCGACATCGGCCCACTTCACCCGCGCCACGATCCTCTCGGGCTCAGGTTTTGCGGGATCGAGGAATACCACGAGGTCCGTCTTGGGAAGCAAAGCCGGCACGCCGCTCGACCAAACCGAATAGGAGTAGTAGGAGCCATCTTTCCGTTCGTTGAACGCGAATTTTGCGATGTGAGTGTCCTTCCCCGTTTTCTTTTGGAGCGCCTCGAGCGGCACAGCCTGCTCGCTGTAGTACATCGAGGCCGAGAGGCCGTTTGCTCTCTGAACCGGACGGTAAAGCGGAGAGCCGGCGCCGGCTGTAAAATCGGTGAGGCGATTGCCGCGATAGGTGAGAGGGCTATGATTCTGCCTCCGCGTTTCATTCTGCACGATCTGCTCCGCCTTCGCGATCATCGCGGCGACGGCATCCGGACGCGCTGAATCGCCCACGAGAAGCGTCAGCCGGTTTGGAATGCAGAAGACGGGATCCCCATCGATCGCGAGTTCCTGGTAAAGCTCCGGGAGGAGAATGCGGGAACTGTCGTAGTCGTCCCTCCAATGGCCGACCAGAAATCCATTCTTCGCCTGGAATTTCGGCTGGGTAGCCGCGCGCAGCCGCTCCAGTCCCACGGCGAAGAGTTCGTCGAATGTGAGATTCCATTCCTTCAAGTCTCCCACCCCGACCAGTCGCATGGACCCGGGCGAATCGAGCACGATGCACCGGGCAAACCATTCGCTGATTGGCTCAAAAGCCACCTGCAGCAGCGGCATGTCCTGCGCGCTGGCGCGGAGATCGGTGAAAGAGAATAGCGCGCGCTCTCGCAGGACCGCGACCGCCGAGCCGAGCGCGTCTTCCCGAGTTTGGCGCCGCATGGGAATCATCCCCGAGATGAAATTTCCCAGCAGTGTTTCCTTGTGCGCGCGATTCGCGCGGCAGTAGTCGTCATAGACATTGCCCAGGAAAAATCGCGCCTTGTCTTTCTTCAATGTGAACTCAGGCTCGTCGAAGATGAAATCCCCGGTGATTCCGGCTCGCCGCGCCGCAGCCAATATGATTTTAGCGAATTCCTTGTGTGATGGCTTTCCAAAGAGTCCGAACATGCGCGAGAAGTTACACGATGACCGCGCGTTTTGAAAAGCCGGGCCCTCCACGATTCCGCGCCAGCCGCGCGAGGCGGCGCGCGCGATTTCCGGTAGGAGGATTAACTTAACGAAATGAAAGCATCATTGATCAGCGCCCTATTGCTCTGCGCTTCTTCCCTGGGGCACTCCGCGGACGTGCCAGCGGCGAAATCCCCTCAGCGGGGAGTTGCTTCATGGTACGCGGAATCCCACGCCACGGCGAGCGGGGAAAAGTATAATCCCTCCATCCTGACCGCCGCGCATCGCACCCTTCCTTTCGGGACCATGGTGAAAGTAACGAACCTTTCCACGAAATGCGTCGCCATCGTTCGCATTAACGATCGCGGGCCTTTCAAGAGGAGCCGGATCATCGATGTGAGCAAAGCCGCGGCGAAACAATTAAAAATGTTTGGGTCCGGGACCGTATCCGTGCAGCTTGAAGTGGTCGGTCTTGCCGAGCGATAACCAGTTTTCCATCATGAGCTCCTCCCCCGTCAGCATTCATCCGTACTTTAAAGCGCATCCAGGGAAACTGAAAGAGATCAAGGCGCTCCTTCCGGAGTTCGTGAAGAAGTCCGCAACAGAGGAGAAAATCCTGCAATACGATTTCACGCTTCATGGAGAAGAGATCTTCTGCCGCGAATCCTATCAGGACGCCGCCGGCGTCCTCGCGCACTTGTCGAATGTGAGGGACTTGCTGGACAAGATGCTGACGATGGCGGATTTGATTCGGCTCGAATTGCACGGGCCCGCCGAGGAACTCGAAGCGCTCAGGGAACCGCTGGCGAGCCTCCATCCCGCATGGTTTGCGCTGGAGTGCGGCATGGACACCCGCTCCTGAGTGGTGTGACGGCTTCGGCGTGCGGCGATCAGCGCGCGAGGGCGGCCGGCGATTCGCGAACATCCGGGCGGGAGAGGACGCCGCCCTCAGAATCAAACACGTTGCAATCCGCGGGATGAATGCCCGCGAGCTTCCGCGTGTAACTGAGCGCGCCCGCGACGGTCGGAAACCAGAAAACCCATCCGGTGACGGGCAAACGCAAGACATGACCCCGGACGCTCTTGCACGGACGCACCTCGTAATCCTTGCCAATGTACGAACCGCGCGTTTTGACGGGCGGTTCCTTCACGTACAGCGCGAAATCGTGCGCAGCCCAGGAAGCCTCTGACACGTCTGGATCCGTTGTGATCGCCGTCACCGTGCCTCCACCCATTGAAATACCCATTTTGGCAGATTCTCAGACTTCCTTGCGGTGGCCCTCCGTGTCGTATTCGTAGGTCTTGCCGTCCTCTTCGCCTGCGACCCTCTTATGGGAGCCGTCGCAGAACGGTTGATTTTTGGACAAGCCGCACATGCAGATCCACACGGATTTCTCCTGCGGTTTGATCTCGAGCGGCTGGTGATCGGACTTCAGGACTTTTCTCATGGTGAAGAGATCTACCCGCGAGCCCTTGCGAAGCAAGAGCACAATTCACAGATTACCCGCAGCCCTTCCGTAATCCCAAACCGGGATCCGGTCCGGGGATCACTATTTACTCTGCTTTTTCGATCTTCGTGAGGGCAATCGTCTTCTTGCCATCCTTTTCCGTAATGACCCCTTCGGCAACGACCCTGGCATTTCTTTGGCAGATCTCGTCGTGAAAGTCTTTTGCCACCTTGTTGTTGTCGGCGAGAATGATCTCTTCCTTGCCGCTGGCGTTCCTGACCTTGATTGCCATCTGACAGGAGGTGGTCTGTTGCAATTCACACTTCGCGCAAACGGCTTCGCCGGTGATTTTGACATCCGCCGCGTGCAGGGACAACTGGAGAACGGCGAGGAGGGCGAAACAGAACGATGCGATTGCTTTCATAGGTATTTGTGTAGCGGATTGCGAGAGGCTTAACGATGCCGTCTTTCGGAAAAAAAGCAAAAAGCCGCCGCTTTGGTCAAGCTTCTCATCTGCACCGACGATTTCAAAGATGGCCTTCGAGTTTTCACGCCGGTGGAGGGATGAAAGCGCTCCACGGCGACTGGAGCACGAGAAAAACCCTCGACTTTGTGAAGATCGGTGTTATTTGTGCGAATGAAATCAGCATTTTCGCGTCGGGGACCAGATATCGTTACCGAAGAACTGGCAGCGGTGTTGTCAAAAGGGTCTACGTTTGAATTCAAACCCCTTTTTGACGTTATTCATGCCAATCTGCGTCTTCGCAATGCCGCCAATGGCGGCGAAGAAATGCTTCGATTGCGCGCTTACGAAAAACTTCAAAACCTGGTGCAGCAGGGCATCGTCACAAAGACGGCCAAGGAATATCAGGGAGTGCCGCCGGCGTTGAAGAGGTTCCTGGCGGCAGCAGCCGAGCAAAATGCCAAGATGGCCTCTGGCAGTCAGGCGGCTTTGGACGCCCGAAAGAAAGTGGCTTCAAAGACATCGCTATTTAAGGAGGATCCTGTGACTCCTCGGCACTCGCCATCTGTAACCACACCGAAAGTTTCAAAAAATGCCAACACCGAATTACCAGTTCGAAAAGCGGAAAAGGGACTTGGACAAAAAGGCCAAGAAGGAAGAAAAACGGCTGCGAAAGCTTAACAAGGACGCGCCCGCCTCGCCGGAGCGTCCTGATCAGGCCACGCCTACAGCTTAGCGGAGGAGTGGAAGGTCGCTCCGCGACGAAACCGTTCTTTATTCGGCGTGTTCTCGCGGCTTGGCGCGCGGGCTCGCTATTGATCGGACACCGGCGGTTGTGGAGTGGCGTGGTGTGGCGCCGGTATTCTCCCAAGATCATTCTTTTCCCATCCTCCCCTCAGAGGATTGGCAGCGCGTACCGGATTCGAATGCGCCCGCGAATTTCGCGGTCTTGCGCAACCATGCGTGATTTCAGCTCTTTGTGCGAAGTCACTTTTTGTCGTTTACGCACGAATACGCACCAAAACGAAGTTTTTTTTGTCCTGCCTTGTCCTGCCTCGTCATTTCGGCGCCGGAAGGATGGAGGTTTCACAAAGGAAAACCGAAGTAGCGGAAAAACCGACCCGCTGAAATCGATAGGGAATTCCGCATCATGGGGATTCGATGGGCTCGTGTGTGTAAATTCCTGGTGAACAACTGTTTTTCAGCAGGTGTGGGATTACACGGAAGTAATCGCAAATAGCGGAAAACACTGCTCGACAGATCTGATAAAGTCTTGCATGATTGGCGGGTTCTGGGCTGCCGTTCTGCCCGGAAGACTTTTCCCCCGAACAGTTTAACGCCTTACCGTATGTTCAAGATTCCCCGCCAGAAGCGGCGCTCACGCGTCGTGTCCCCTCGTTTCATCAGGCGTTTGTCCTCGTGGCTCGTTCTTTCCACAGCTCTGACGCTGGGAGCGCCGCGCGCCGCAAAAGCGGCGGTGCTGATCTGGGATGACAATGCCAACGCGACCGATGGGGCTCAAGATGGCTCCGGCACTTGGTTCACGACGCCGACGTTTTACAATCCTCTCAGTTTCTCGGAGGCGCAGCCCGGGTCCGGTGACATCGCGCAATTCGGCAACGGCGGCACTTTGGGCTCGCCGGGTTTGATCAATCTTACCGTATCGCAGAGCGTCGCCGGCCTGGTCTTTGGGGCCACGGGCGGGAATGGGTATTCCCTCTCATCCACCTCTGCCTTTGCTCTCACGATTGGCACGAGCGGCATCACGATGAATTCCGGGGCGCAGGCCTCGACCGTGGGGAACTCGAATCTTACGGTCGCAATCGGCGGCGCGCAAACATGGACGAACAACTCGGCGAGCCTCCTGACGGTTGCCGGAAACATCACCGATGCCGGCAATTCCCTACTGACCCTGAATGCGGCATCCAGCGGCAACATCAATCTCTCGGGCGCCATCACCGGGGCTCCCACGAGCGGATTGACGGTCGCCAGCACAGGATTGGGCGCCGTGATTCTTGGCGGAGCGAATACCTACACAGGCGCCACCACGATCAGCTATGGCGCCCTCAACCTCACCGGTTCGATCAGCTCCAGCAGCGCCTTGGCGCTCGGTGGCGGGGCCACTCTGAACTATGTGCCTACCACGACCGGCAGCACGCAGACTTTTAACGGCACGACCCTCACTGCCGGGATGTCCACGGTCAACAACCCGGTGGCCGGCAACACGGTCAACTTGGGCGCCATCACGCACACCGCTGGCGTTGGCGGGCTACTGAATATTGCCACGATTAGCGGCACGGCCAACACGGACGGCGTGCTCACCGGCACGACCAACGTGAGCAACGCGCTCACCAGCGGCATCGTGGGCCCTTGGGCCACGGTGAACAGCGGGATCTCGCTGGCCTATGCGACGACGGGGGTGGTGGGTTCTTCCGTGACAGCTTATAACGGCGGCACGGCGGGCACGGTCACCACCCTGGCCAACGTCACCTCCGCCACGACCAATTACACCTTCGCCGCCACCGGCACGCTGGGCACTGCGATTACTGCCAATACGCTGCAATACACCGGCGCCGCGGCCAGTTTGACTACCGCGGCTGGCGATACGGTGACCCTGAACGGCCTGATGAACTCGGGCACGGGACTTCTTACGGTTACCGGAGCAGGCAACGTGATCATCGGCGCCAATGGCGAACTGGACGTCTTCAGCAATTCGCAGGGCATCGCCATCGCCTCGGCCATTTCGGCGGGAACTGGCGCACTGGCATTTGGCGGGTTGAACGGGGCCACGCTGACTTTGTCCGGCGCGGACCTCTACACCGGGGCCACGGTTGTCGGCTCCGGCACCCTCCAGATAGGCAACGCAGCGACCGGATCAATCTCAGGCAGCAGTGCAGTGACGGTTTCGTCCGGCGCTTTCCTGGCGGTGGACCTTGTGACGACCGGGACGCTGAGCAACACCATCACCAACAACGGAACCATCGCCGGAATTCTAGCCAGTGGGAACAATACCCTGTCCGGCGTCATCAGTGGCGTAGGCGGCTTCAACCAGACGGGCGCGGGCACTACGATCCTGACGAATACCGACACCTTCACGGGACCTACGAACGTCTTCGCCGGCACTCTCCAGATTGGCAATGCGGCCACCGGAACCATCTCCGGCAGCAGTGCGGTGACGGTTTCGGGAGGCGCCACCCTGGCGGTGGACTTGGTGACGACTGGGACCCTGAGCAACAACATCAACGACAACGGCACGGTTTCCGGAATTTTGGGCGCCGGGACCAATACGCTCTCCGGCGTGATCAGCGGCGGCGGTGGATTCACCCAGTCCGGGGCCGGAACGACAATCCTCTCGGGCGTCAACACCTTCACCGGCGCCACCTTGATCAGCGCGGGCAAACTGCAACTCAATAATGGGCTCTCCTTGCAGAACAGCATCGTCACGATCAGCGCCGCCAGTGGCCTCGCCTTTAACACCGGCACCGACACCGTCACCATCGCCGGTCTCGCCGGCGCCAGCAATGAATCGCTCCTGGATGCAGGCGCTACGGCCGTCGCCTTGACGGTGGGCAACAACAACGCCAGCGCGTCTTATTCCGGCATCCTCAGCGGCGCTTTGGCCAGTTTGACGAAGATCGGCACTGGGACGCAGACGCTGACGGGGTTTAACACCTATTCGGGCGCCACGACAGTCAATGCCGGAACCTTGGCGCTGAGCTTCCCCACTGCGAATACTGCCGGCGTCATCGCCAACACTTCCGCCCTGACGCTGGCCGGCAACGCGACCTTGACCGAAACGGCCACGGTCACCGGCACCAGCACGGAGGCATTTGCCAGCACCACGCTCTCCGGAGGGTTGGCGACCATTGGGGTCACCCAGGGCACTGCTACCGCCCTCAATTTGACCCTTAGCACGCTGACGCGCAACAACGACGCGATGCTCAATTTCTCCACCCTGACGACGGGAACAGGCGCCGTGACCGCGTCTTATTCGAGCCTGGCGAATGGGATCATCGGACCTTGGGCCAGCGTTAACACCGGCGGAACATTGGCCTACGCCGCGGACAGCGCCGCCAGCAACGGCATCATCACGGCTCTAACCGGCACGGCAGGCACGGCGGGAACCTTGGCGAACGTCACTTCCAATACGGGGAACTTCACCTTTGCCGCCGCCGCGACGCAGACGATCAACATCACTGGCAATACTCTGCAATACACCGGAGTCGCAGCCGCGCTGACCAACGCGGGCTTCTCAATCACCTTGAACGGTTTAATGAACAGCGGCACTGGTCTTCTCACCGTCACCGGCTTAGGGATCGTCAATATTGGCGCCAGCAACGAACTGGACATCATCAGCAACACCCTGGGGGTGACCATCGCGTCCAATATCGTCAACAATGGCGGCACCGCGTCATCGGTTGTTTACGGCGGTCCGAGCGCGGGGATACTGACCCTCTCGAACATCAATCTCTACACGGGCGGAACGTTTGTCGATTCCGGCACGCTGCAGCTCGGAGCCGGTGGCGCGACGGGCACGGTCAGCGCCACTGGAACCATCACCATCGCCTCCGGCGCCACACTGGCATTGGATCTCTTCGGCACGTCCAATGCGAGCGCGGTGACGAATAATGGCACCGTGGCTGGGGCGGAAACAGCCGGGGTCACCAACGTCTTCGGCGGCGCCATCAGCGGCGCGGGCGGTTTCACCCAGAGCGGTGTTGGCTCCACGATCCTGACTGGCGTCAACCTGTATACCGGCCCGACGCTGGTCAACGCCGGCATCCTCCAGGTGGGTAATGGGACCGCCGGATCGATCTCGGGCAGCACACCGGTCACCATTGCCATCGGCGGCACTCTGGCGGTTGACCTTGCCACGACCGTGACGTTGAGCAACACGATCACTAACAACGGCACGATCGTCGGTTTGGAAGGCAGCGGCATCACCAATACCTTGTCCGGGGTCATCGGCGGTGCCGGCGGTTTCACCCAGAGTGGGGCGGGGACCACCATCCTGTCGGGCAGCAACAGTTACACGGGCGCTACGACGCTCAATCTAGGCGCCCTGACCCTGGTTGGTTCGATCAATTCGAATTCCGGATTGGTTCTCGGCGGAGGCACGCTCAACTTTGCGCCTCCTGGCGCCGGGAGCACCCAGGCGTTCAACAATACCACCTTAAATCCCGGGCTTTCCACCATCACCAATGCGACCGCCGGCGACACACTCAACCTCGGGACGATCACGCGCAACGCTGGCGGCCTATTGAATGTTTCGTCGCTTGCCGGCGCAACCAACTTCAGCAACTCCCTCACCAATGGCATCGTGGGCACGTGGGCCACCGTAGGCACGGGCGCCTCGCTGGCCTATGCGGCGGGTGCTGCCGGTGGCGCCGTGACATCTTATAGTGGCGGCACATCCGGCACGTCCGGCAGCTTGGCCAACGTCATCTCTGCCACCACCAACTATACCTTTTCCGCTCCCGCATCGCTGACCGGCAACATTACCGGCAATACCTTGCAATATACGGGCGCCGCGGGGACCCTGGCCAACAACGGGTTCTCGACCACCTTGAACGGTTTGATGAACAGCGGCGCCGGTCTTCTGTACGTCACCGGCGCCGGCCCCATCAATATTGGGACCGCCAGCAACGAACTGGACATCATCAGCAACACCCAGGGGATCACCATTGCATCCGTCATCGCGGGAACCAATGGCGCGCTGGCTTACGGCGGGCCCGGCGGGGGAACACTCACCCTGACCGCGACGAACACCTACACGGGCGCGACCTATGTCGGCGGGGGCACTCTCCAGATCGGCAACGGCCTCACCGGAGCAATCTCCAGCAGCAGCGCGGTGACGGTTGCGGGTGGCGGCGCCCTGGCGGTGAATCTGGTGAACGCAGGGACGCTGAGCAACACCGGCATCGTCGATAACGGCGTCATCACCGGAGCGCAGACCGCCGGCAACACGCAAACCTTGTCCGGCATCATCGGCGGCACAGGCGGGTTCATCCAGACCGGAGCGGGCACGACGACCCTCTCGGGTGTCAATACCTTCACGGGCGGATTGACGGTCCTGGCGGGCACAGTGACGGGCACCACGAGCGCCAACGCCTTTGGCGCCAATGCGAGCATCATTACCCTGGGTAACACCAGCGGCAGCGCCAATGCCACGTTGCTGGCAGGCACGACCGCCCTGACCTATGCCAATCCCATCGTGCTCGCCGCTGGCACGACCGGTGTCTTGACCTTGGGGACCACGGGATCCGGCATCACCACGACCTTCAGCGGTGGGGTCACCGGCACAAACAATCTCATCATCAGCACTAGTACTGCCGGTGGTGCAAGCGCGGTTACTTTTTCGGGGGGACTGATCAATAACTCGGGCACGGTGACCAATCTCGCCGGCACAACTGCCACTGGGACAGTGACCATCAGCGGCGGTATCGGCTCCAATGTGACGGCTGTCACGGAGGCGAGCAGCACATCGCCGCTTACGATCAGCGGAGTGCTGGTGGTCAACAGCGCAGGCACGACCCTGAACTCCACCGGCACCTCCGCCTTTACGGTTTCAGGAGACGTGATCGGCGCCGGCAACCTCACGATAAACGCCAACAGCACCGGGATTTTCACGATTGGGACGGCCAACATTTACAATACCGGCACGATCATCAATTCAGGAACGGGCGGCGGCGCGACGACGATCAGCGCGAACCTTGGCGGCACCGTGACCGGGGTGACCCAGGACAGCGCCACCTCGGCGTTGACGCTCTCCGGCTCCAATAATACGACCTATATCGGTCTGACCACGGTAAACGCCGGCACTCTGACCTTGAGCACATCCGTGGGGGCGACCAGCACCCTGGCATTGGGCGGCGGCACGCTTTCTTTCACCAACGCCACCGCCCAGACTTTAGGTGGCACCTCCCTCAATGCCGGGTTTTCGACCATTACCAATTCGACAAGCGGTCATACCCTCACTCTGGGAACCATCAATCGCACGGCCGGCCTCTTTGGTCTTTTGAACTTCTCATCGCTGACCGGCACCACCAATGTTACCAACACTCTCTCAAGCAGCATACTGGGCCCATGGGCGAGTGTGAACAGTGGTGCCACGCTTGGATATGCGGCGGGCGCAGGCGGCGGCGCCGTCACCCTCTATGCGGGCGGCACGGCCGCTACCGCGACTAACGTAACCGTCGCCACCACAAACTTCACCTTCGCCACCGGGGGCACGCTGACCTTCACGACGACTCCCGCCACGGGCAACACGCTGCAAAACACCGGGCCTACCACGATTTTTTCCACGGCAAGCGAATCTCTGACCTTGAACGGGTTGATGAACAGCAGCGCAACTACGTTGACTGTCAGTGGAGCGAACAGCCTCATTGTCGGCGCCAACAAGGAACTGGACATCATCAGTAATACCTCGGCGGTGACCATCTCGGCCGCCATCGCGGACAGCGCTGGTGGAGCTTCCACCGTTGTTTACGGAGGCCCCAGCGCCGGCACCCTGACTCTCTCGGGGACCAACCTCTTTACGGGCGGGTTGGTGGTGAACTCCGGGACGGTCACCATTACAGGCACCAATCTGACCACTGGAACTGGGACGACCACGATCAACGGCGGCACGATTAACCTCGGGATTGCCGGCGCCGTGGGCGCTGGCGCCACCCACACCATCACGCTGGGCAACGCCGGCGGCGGCACTGCAGCGACCCTGAATGCGACTTTGGCGGCCACGTTCTCCAACCCCATCATACTGGCCACCGGAAACACGGGAACGCTGACCATCGGAAACACCGGCGCCGCGATCTCGCCGATCTTCAGCGGCGGGGTGACCGGCACCGCCAACTTGACGATCAATGAGAACGCCACTTCGGGATTGATCACTTTCTCCACCGCCGTCCTCAACAACGCTGGGACCATCACCAACACCGGCGCGGGCTCCGGCACGACCACGATCACCGGCGGCGTGGGCACGGGAACCTCGGGCTTGGTGACGGGCGTCATTGAAAACAGCGCGACCTCGGCGCTGACGATCAGCGGCGCGCCCCTGACGGTCGCCGCTGCGGGCACCACGCTGACGAATAGCGCGGGAACCGCTATTCTCACAGTTTCCGGTGGTGTGGCTGGCACAGGGAATCTGGTGCTGAACAATAACAGCACGACCGCCGGTGGCATTAACATCATCACCACTAATGTCAACAACGTCGGCGTTATCATCAATTCTGGCACCGGAACTGGCTCAACGACCATCGGCGCGACCATCGGCAGTGCCGTCACCGGCATCACCGAAGCGGGTGCCTCGCCCCTGACCATCAGCAGTGGCATTCCGCTGAGCGCCACCCTGAATACCTTCACCTCCACGGGCACGGGCACGCTGACCTTCTCCGGGGGCTTTGGTACCGCGGCTCAAAACTTGACCCTGAACGCCAACAGCACGGGCGCCATCGCCATCTCCACCACCAGCCCCAACAACGCGGGCGCGATCATCAACTCCGGCTTCGGGACCGGAACCACCACGATCAGCGTGGCCATCGGCGGCAACGTCACCGGCATCACCGAAGCGGGCTCCTCGCCTCTCACGATCAGCGGCGCCATCCCGTTGAGCTCCACGCTGAACAGCTTCACCAACACCGGCGCGGGTTTGCTGACCTTCTCCGGCGGCTTTGGCTCCGCGGTGGCTCAACCCCTGACTTTCACCGCCAACAGCGCCGGTGGGATCACCATCTCGTCCATTGGCGTTAACAATGCCGGGACCATCACCAACAACGGCGTCGGAGCCGGTACCACGACGATCAGCGGGACCATCGGAACTGCTGTCACGGGTATTACCGAAGCGGGCATCTCCCCCCTCACCATCAGCGCCGCTATCCCGCTGAGCGCCACGCTGAACAGCTTCACCAACACCGGGGCGGGTTTGATGACCTTCTCCGGCGGCTTTGGCGCCGCGGTGGCCCAACCTCTGACTTTCACCGCCAGCAGCGCTGGCGGGATCACCATCGCGGCCCCCGGCGTCAACAATGCCGGGACCATTACCAACAACGGCGCCGGCGCCGGCACGACGACCATCAGCGGAACCATCGGAGCTGCTGTCACAGGCATCACCGAAGCGGGCTTTTCGCCCCTGACGATCAGCGCCGCTATCCCGCTGAGCGCCACGCTGAACAGCTTCACCAACTCCGGCACGGGTCTGATGACCTTCTCCGGCGGCTTTGGCACTTCGGTGGCCCAACCCCTGACTTTCACAGCTAACAGCACGGGTGGCATCACGCTGTCCACCACTAGCGTCAACAACGCTGGGACCCTCACCAACTTCGGTACGGGCGCCGGCGTCACCACGATCAGTGCGGTGATCGGAACCAGTGTCACGGGAGTCATCGAGAACAGCACCACCTCGCCCCTGATACTCTCCGGCGTCGATACTTATACAGGACCCACGACGATCACCGCCGGAACCCTGACTTTGTCCGGGCTCGGGGGCGGTTCGCTGGCCGGGACCGCCTTGACCACCGCCGCGGGAGCGACCTTTGCCGTGCAAGGGAATAGCGCCATTGGAACCGCGGGTAGCCCCAGTGTTACGATTGCCGGCGGAGCGGGCGCCGCCGGCGGAACTCTTTCCACGGTGGATGGCACGATCAATTTGCTCACCATCAACAGCGCCACCCCAGGCGCCACGGTTTTGACAATGGGCGGCAGCGCTGGCAACGCCAGCCAGTTGAACATGGAAATCGGCGCCAGCGGCGCTGATCAGATCATTCTTGGTTCCGGTCTGGTCGCCAGCATCGGCTTAGGCGGAGTCACGGTGAACCCCACAGTCATCGGGCAGCTCAATGGAGTTTCCCAGGTGCTGATTTCCGCCCCCGGGGGCGGCCTTACCAGCGGCGGCGTTTTCACGTTAAATTCCGCCAGCGGCAACTTTGGTGGCGCTGTCCTGGGTCTGACCACCACCAACACGGCGCTGACCTTGACCGAAGCGCTCAATGCCGCGCCGTCCGTCGCCTACTGGAACGGTACGCTCGGTGGCGGCAATAACAATTGGAACAGCTTCACGGGCGGCAACGCGAACAACAGCAACTGGCTCAATGGGCCGTCCGGCACGGACACCAACCAGGCTCCCGGTGCGACGACGGACGTGTTCTTTACCGCCAATTCCGCGAGCAACTTTTCCAGCACAACTCTGGGTCAGAATTTCACCATCAACAGCCTGACCTTCACGGCCACCGCCTCCCCGGTGGGCATTGGAGGCGTCAACACGCTTACCATCAATGCCAACTTAGGCGCCACTTACGGTGCCGGCACAGGCATTATGGTGCTTTCCGGCGCCTCGGCGGATACCATCAGCGCGCCAGTGGTGCTGGGCAACAATCAGAGCTGGACCAACAGCTCGGCCAATGCACTGACGGTGAGCGGGGGCGTGACGGGCGTTGCCAACCTCATCCTGAACGCCAACTCCACCGGCGGCTTCACCTTCGCGACCGGCAGCCTGAACAACACCGGAACAATCACCAACTCAGGAACCGGCGCGGGGCCGGTTACGATCAACTCGGTGATCGGGCCCGGTGTGACTTTCTTTATCCAAAACAGCGCCACCTCGCCCGTGGTATTGAACGGCGCCAACACCTACACCGGCAACACGCTGATCAACGCCGGCACGGTGCAACTCGGCACTGCTCTCGGCGTCGTGGACAGCACCGTGGGAATCAATTCCACCAACGGCCTCACCTTCACCTCGGGCGTTGATGCGCCCATTCTGGGCGGCCTGCGCGGCGGCGCCAATGAGGCGCTCTCCGATCTCAGCGGCAATGCGGTCCTATTGACCGTGGGCGCCAACGCGACCAACACGACTTACATGGGCACGCTCACCGGCGCCGGCGGCCTGACCAAAGTCGGTCCCGGAACGCTGACGCTGACGGCCCCCAGCTCTTACACGGGCGCCACCACGATCGTTGCCGGCACGGTGACCCTCGATGGTTCGCTCAGCCAGGCCAGTGCGCTTGTGCTCGGCGGCGGCACCCTCAACTACACCCCCTTCGCGGGGGCTAACAGCATTCAGAGCTTCCTGGCCGGAGGCACGACGCTCAATGCCGGTCTTTCCACCGTTACCAATGCAACGGCTGGCAACGTGATCAATCTTGGGACCCTTACCCACAACACGGGTGGCCTCTTGAATATCTCGTCCGTGGCTGGCACGAACTTCGTCACCAATCCGATTGGTGTCTCCGGTATCATTGCTCCGTGGCTTACGGTCAACACGACGACCTCCCTAGCTTACGCTGCTGGCGGCAGCGGCGCCGCGGTTACGGCTTATGCCGGCGGCACGGCGGGCACGGCGGGCAGTCTGAACAATGTCCTCTCTAACACGACCAATTACACCTTCGCGGCTGCGGCCACGTTGACGAATTCCATCACGGGCAATACCCTGCAATTGACCAGCGGCGTGGTCGCGGGGGTCACCCTGACGGAAACCGCTGCCTTTTCGACGACGCTGAACGGCATCTTGAATTCTTCAGGAACGGCTGGTGCGCTGACCATCACGGGAGGCACTCTTTTCATCGGCTCCAACAACGAACTCGATATCATCAGCAACGCCGAGGGCACCACCATCTCGTCCGTTATTGCCAACAATGGCAGCAATCCTTCCTCGCTTGTCTATGGCAGCGTCACCGGCACGTTGGGCACCCTGACCCTGTCCGGCGCGAACACCTACACCGGCGCCACCGTGGTCGGCAACGGCACTCTTTCACTCACTGGCGCCATCTCCAGCGGCAGCCAGGTCATCGTGGCTGGCGGTGGCAATTTCTCAGTGGGTAGCGCGGTGACTTTTCCCAACACGATTACCGATAACGGAACGGTGACTGGGGCGGCCGCTGTCATATTTACCGGCGTTATCAGCGGCACTGGCGCCTTCACCCAGAGCGCAACTGGTCCCAGTATCTTCAGTGCTGCCAACACCTACACCGGTGTAACGATCATCAATTCAACAGACGGTCTGCAAATCGGCAACGGAGGCGTGGCGGGTTCGATCTCGCCCTACAGCAACATCATTGACAACGGCACCTTGACGTTCAAGCGCACCAACACCGTCACGCAAGGGGTTGATTTCTCCGCCAACCCCATTACCGGCACGGGCGCCTTGACGCAAGCCGGCACGGGCACGGTGATCCTTACCGTGGCCAACACATTCACCGGCGCCACGACGATTAGCGCCGGCGCGATCCAGCTCAGCAACCCGCTGGCATTGCAGAACAGCGCGGTCACGATCAGCATCGCCAACGGCCTCACGTTCGCCGCGGGTGTCGATGCGGTGACCATCGGAAGTCTGGCTGGCGCCGCCGCCGTCGCCGAAACTCTCACCGATCTTGCTGGCAATGCGGTGATTCTGACTTCCGGCGGCAACAACACTTCGACCACCTTCTTAGGCTCCTTGGGCGGCCTCGGCGGCCTGATCAAGATCGGCAACGGCACGCTCACACTCACCGGAGCAGACACCTACAGCGGACCGACGGCGATCAATGGCGGAACGATTGTTTTCGGGACGGGAGCCACCATCCTCCCGGGCGTTATCAGCGGGACGGGCAGCCTTATCCA
>Ga0206813_1064_pt1 | contig 27432 bp, 23 predicted proteins | sample Alteio_BWOrgCont_92_FD_152856 | JGI IMG/M metagenome (GOLD analysis project Ga0206813, IMG submission 152856) | Enriched cells from forest soil in Barre Woods Harvard Forest LTER site, Petersham, Massachusetts, United States -... | ecosystem: Environmental > Terrestrial > Soil > Temperate forest >...
GAGCGGCGAGAGGCCTTTGGCCGCGGTTTTTGTGGCGAGCGGCTGACCGCATTCCGGGCAGACGGGATTTCCGCTGTAAGGAATTGGTTCATTGCGGTAAGCTAGTGTGCAACTCGCGAAATTAGTGCATTTGCCGGTGGTTTCTGCCATGGAGAATAGGGTGGAGCAGGAATGTAGCCAGGCATCCCGATTTTGCCAAGGATGTCTCTTTCCGCGCGGGGAGAAACTCGCTGCCGGGGAAAGGACTCACACAAAGGCACAAAGGCACGAAGACAAAAGGAAGGGGGTTTCTCGTAATTCGCAATGCACTGCGGGGAAGCGCTCCTGTTGATCCGTCGCGGAGCCGTCGGCAAGCTCAGGGCCTTGAGCCTGTCGAAACGGCGGTGATCGCATAGAGGCCGGAGCCTCAATCTTTCGAGATTGCGCCACGTTTAATCAGGCCCTCTCATTCCTCGCGCGAGAAACTCCGGCCATGAAAAAGAAAGACGTCCTGTTCAACGCCGAAGACCTGGCGCGTAGTGTCGAAGAAGTTCGCGACGTTGTGACCGGTCGTCGGAAGCTCACGCCTCGCACAACGACATTCAAACCCGCGCCGCGGGGGCCGACGATTTGCCGGCTCGATCCATAAACTTGCCGATCACGGAGCGGATCTCCCGGTTGTAGTTCCAGTCCACGAGGAGGAGGCTGCGGGAGCGAACCAGGAGCGTCTCCAACTCCGCCAACGGCTCGCTGAAGACGTTTTCCAGCGCGAGCGGGGGAGCGTCGCCGAAATCGCGGCAGAGGCTGTCCGGCCCGATGCCGGGGAAGAGGCGGACGATGAGCGAAATCGTGTCCCACCAAAGATCGGATGGGAAGATCGCGGCTTCCGGCGCGATTTTGTCCCGCAGCAGGCGGTGCGGCCCCAGCGTGGCGGCGATGGATTCGTGGCCATCCGCGAGCGCGGCGATGCGTTCGCCCGGCGATTGGCTGGGATCGTGCATGGCGGCGGATTTTCCCGCGAGGCTGAGGATTTCATCGAGCGCCACGGGCAGGGAAAGCTCGTCGTCCACGAGGAGCGTTCGAACGGCGAGCACGGCCAGGGCATAGAGATCGCATGGCGTGCTCAGGAGCGGAACTGTCTGGAAAGGCGTGCCCGGCAGAGGAACGCCCTCCGCCTGACGCAGGGCGGCGATGACCGCCACCGGGAGGTCCTGGGGCAGGGTGCGGAACCGCACCTCGCCCGAGGCGGCGGCGCCGTCGGCGGGTTCGATGGTCGCGTACAAATCGACGCGCCCTTGAGGGAGCGAGAGCCGCAGCCAGAGCAGATCGCTTCCGCCCGCAACAAGCCTCTCCTGCGTGGCGAGCGTGCCTTCCAGCGTGGTTTCCTTTTCCTTCCCTGGAAGCAGCTTGCGAATGCGAACCTGGCCGGCGCCGTCCACGGGAGCGGTGAGTGTGGTGGGCCGATAGATGGAATTTCCCCCGAATTTGGCCGGAATGAAATAGCGCGCGCTGGTCGTGGCGACTGGAAGCGCCACGGCTTCTCCTGGAGTCGCGAGAGAGGCCTTGAAGTTCCAGAGGAAAGGCAGCGCGGCGTCGGACTCCGCAAGTTGGAGCCGGAAGCTGGCGGCGTTCAAGTTGAGAAACGGCAACCGGCTGGATTGGACATGCGCCTGCGCGAGGCGGAAAATCGCCGCGAGCGTGTGCAGTTTCAGGTGGAAGGCTTCGGCCAGCCTGGCGGCGAGGCCGCGGGCGCTGAAAAAGAAATGTCCGTTCCCGTGCTGAAGCGCATTGCGCTCCTGGAGCGTTCGGTAAACACCGTCGAGCCGGATCGCGTCGCGGCCATGCTCGATGCCGCGCCAGGAAGCTCCGGACAGTAGATCCACCCAGTCTTCATAAGCGATCGGCGCGAATGTGCGCACCATCAGGCGGCCGCCCGGGTGGAATGGCACCAGCCCCTCGAAAGCTTCCGCGAGCGTGCGCGTGGAGTCGTTCTCCGGAGCGGTGGAAGTGACGGGAACGGCGTGGCGATCTCCGGCCACGGGCTCGATCCAGAGGTAGCGCGCGAGGGAAGTGGAGTAGCCGGGCAATCCCTTGGCGGTGAGCGCTCCTTCGTCCCGGCAGAGTTCCCACGCGGCCCCGGTGGTCCGGTCCTTGGGATGGACCGGGGCGCGGAGATTCGCATCGTAAAAAATCGGCGGCACAGGCGCCGATTCCCAGCCGGTGATGATGACCGAATCGGGTTCGATCGCCCGAAGCCCTTCGACCCGCTCTTCCCAGCGCTCGTCCAGAAACGCATTGGTGGCGGAATCCCGGTAGGCGGGAAAACTGGAGGCGAAGCGGTCCACATTTTGAGCCCAGATTTCGAGCCAGGAGTGGATCCGGCCGCCCGCGTCCACGATGGCGCCCAGATAGACCGAAGCGTCGGCCGTTTCTCGCAGGAGCACGAATGGCCCCGCGATGGCTTCCGGCGCCTCCTTGACGATGAGAGAGATGCGGAGGGGGGAAGCTCCTTCTTGCAAAGGAACGGCGCGATAGCCTGTTTCGAGCATTTCCGCTTCCTGTTTCATTGCAGACGCCATAAAATTCGTGTTTCTAGGTGCTTCGTTGATTTATTGGCTGAACCGCGCTCATGCGCTGATTGGCGACATCCTCTGCGATCTTGTGTGCGTGACCAGTCGATTTTCCAATTTACTTCCAATCCCCGCGCTCACTATGGTCGGCAACGATAGCATTCCCCGATGATTCCCCAACTCTCAGATGAAATTTCATGGGCCGTGAGAGTGGGAGCGCGCTTGCAGATGCTCCAGGCGAGTTTTGCGGACGACGATGCCGCCGCGCGCACGGGCTACGTGGAGGAGGAGCTGGAGCGCGCGCTCCGCGAGGTGCCGGCGACCCAGCGCGGCGCGTATCTGGAAGCGCTCGCCGAGCGCTTTCCTTCCTGGGAGAGCCGCGCGCCCGCCCCCGCGGCGCCCGCTTCGCAATCCGCGCCGCCCCAGGAAGCCGTGGAGGAAACGCCGGAGGCTTTGGTGAACCGGCTGGCGGCGATGGCCGCAAATCTTTCCAATGACGCCCGCTGGTCGTTGTCCTACCGGCTCCAGCAAGCCGGGTTCGCCATCTCCGTGCCGTCCGGCGGGGCGGCGCCCGAGGCGGAGGAAGTGCCGCCGGAGCTTCAGAAGCGGCTCTCGATCGGGGCCGGCCAGACGATTGATCGCAAGCGGGCGCTTCGGTTGACGGCGGTCCTCATCGATCTGGTGGTGACGATGGATCAAGTGGCGTGGAGCCTTTGGAAGAACCTCGCGCCCAACTCCATCGTCCGGCGCGATCCCGGCGCCACGGGCGACTTGAAGAAATTGGCCGGACCTTATCTGCTCGGCGATGACGAGGTTTCGACCACGCAGCTCACGCAAGTGCTCGACAAGACCCGCCAGCTCATCGCGGGGCTGCTGGATCGGCGCCACCGGAGAAACCTTTGCCAGACAGTTTCTGGCGCGATATTCCCCGCAAGCCATCAAGGAACTGGCGGAGGCTGAGCCGGGGTTTTTTATTGGCGCCGAGCAGAAGTGCTGGCGGAAATACATCGAGGCTTTTAACGAACTGAGCGGAGTCGCCATCGAAAACGAAATCACGGGCACCATTGCCAAATACACCGAGAATCTGATCCTGGGCTCCGGGAGGGCGTCCGCGCCCTCGTCGGAATCCGGGACATGATTTTGCCCGTCGGAATGCGTTCCGATGGGAGACGACGCAATTTTTTTCCCTAAAGAACCCCAGCATTTTATGCCTGCACAGATCCATTGGCACGAAGGCCTTTTTCTCCTCCCGCACCATCTTCAGCGCTTGCAAAAAACCGTGTTCGACGGATTGGGGGCGGAGCGCAAGCTGAGTTGGGCGTATCCTTATGGGATCGTCGAATCGCGCCTTTCCCCGGACGACCTCGAAGCCATGCGCCTGCGGTTCGATAAACTGCGCGTCATCATGCCGAGCGGGCTCGAGGTCAGTTTTCCCGAGAACGCGGAATTGCCGTCGCTCGACATCAAGCAGGCGTTTGCGACCAGCGGCGGGAGCTTCTACGTGCTGCTGGGAGTGCCGCTGTGGTTCGACCGGCGGGCCAACACGGTCGAAGCCGGGCAGAACGCCGATTCGCGCGTGAAGGTTCTGTATCGCACCGCGGAAACCGAACTTGCCGACGAGAACACCGGCGAAAATACAAAACCGGTCATGGTGCGCCGCGTGAATGCGCGGCTCCTGCTCGAACACGAAGATCCGTCCGACATGGAAGTCATCCCGCTCCTGCGCATCGTGCGCGGGGTGGGGGAGCAGATTGGAATTCCGAGGCAGGATCCGGAATACATCGGACCATGCCTCCTGGTGAGCGGTTCGCCCGTCCTCCGCGAACTCGTGCGGGACCTCGCCAGCCAGGTGCAGGCCAGCCGCGGGGAGTTGGTGGTGCAATTGACGCGCGCCGGGTTCAGTCTCGAAAATCTCCGCGGGCTACAGTTTGAGCAGATGCTGCGGCTCCGCACATTGAACCGGTTTGCCGCGCGCCTGCCCTCGCTGGCGGAAGCGCCTGCCATCGCGCCGTTCGCCATCTACCTTGAATTGCGGGAATTGCTCGGCGAGCTTGCCGCTCTCTATCCGGACCGGGACGAGTTTGAGGCCGCGCCATACGATCACGACAATCCGTTTCCCGCGTTTAGCGAACTGTCGTCAAAAATCCGTTCGCTGCTGCGGGGCGCGGTGGCCCCGAGTTTCATCCGGGTGCCTTTCGTGGACGTGGGAGGGACTGTCACGGCGGCGCTCGAAGACCAGCATTTCTCCCTGCCCAACGAATACTTCATCGGCATCAAGACCGGGGAAGATCCGCGCGCTCTGGCCCGGCTGGTGGAAGACGCCGACAAATTCAAGCTCATGCCTCGCAGCCTGGCGAATCGCGCGGTGCGCGGCGTGATGCTGAAGGAGGAGCGGTTCGCGCCGCTCGAGCTTCCGGCGCAGAGCGGGCTCTATTATTTCCGGCTGATGCGCACGGAAAGCGCGCGCAGTTGGAATCAGATCCAGGTTGAAAAATCCGCCGTGGTCGTCTGGCCCGAGCAAGGCCGCTCGGATTACGACATCTCACTTTACATGACCGTGCCACCCACAACCGGCGCCTAGACGCATGCCATCCCAGACAGAACCAGACTCCTCGCTCGACCTCGTGGACTTGTGCGAGCCATTGTTTCAGTACCTTTGCATGCTCAACCGCATCGCCCGCAACCCGGGCGGTGAAGGGCTTGAGTTCGCCCCTCTCCAGGGGCTGATCAAAGAGATCCTCCAGGACATCGAGCAGAACCCCGGCGCCAGCGACAAGCTCCGGGCGCAGTTTTTGAAAGTCCGCGTCCCGCTGATATTCTTTGTCGATTCGATGATCTCGGAAAGCAAGCTGGGCATCGCATCGCAATGGCATAAGAACCGGCTCGCCTACGAATTCAACGAGCTGGCCGGGGATGAGAAGTTCTTCGATTTGCTCGACGAAACGCTGGCCGAAAAGGGCCCCGAGGCGGACGAGCGGCTGGCGATTTTCTACACGTGCATCGGTCTCGGTTTCCAGGGTTGGTACGCCGGCCAGGCGGAGTATCTGCGGAAAAAGATGATGGATCTCGGGAAACGAATTCCCTCCCGGTTCATCGATACCCAGCATACCGCGCGGGTTTGCCCGGAAGCCTATCAGCACGTGGATGGCCGGGATCTCGTGGAGCCACCGGGGCTCAAGGTGGCCACGATGGCGATCGCGTTCGGCGGCCTCTTCCTGGTGGCCCTGATCGTGAATTTTTACCTTTTTCACACGGCTTCCACGGACCTCGCGGAATCGCTCAAAACGATTCTGAGCCATGATCTCGCCGGCGGAAAATAACGCCGCTCCCCTTTTGCGCCGCTTCGTAGCATGAATATTTATTACGCATTCAGTATATTCAGGAATCTGCCCCCCTGGGCGAGGTGGGTGCTCATTGGATTGGTGATCGTGGGCCTTATCGCGCTGTGGATCGCGCTCAGTCCCGTGGTGGCCTTGATCGTCCTGGGAGGATTGCTGGGCGTCCTGCTGCTGGTCGGGCTCTTCCTCTTTTTGGTGAAGCGCTCCCGCGAGAAAAAGGCGGCGGCGTTTGGCGGGGAACTGCGCGGCCAATCCGGGACGGCGCCGAACCAGATTGTGGATCCCGCCCGGAGGGCGCGGCTCGAAGAGCTGGCGCAGTCGTTCGAAAAGGGCCTGGAGAAATTCCGGGCCGTGGGGAAGAACCTCTACGATATGCCCTGGTATGTGATCGTGGGGGAACCAGGAGCGGGCAAGACCGAGGCGATCCGGCATAGCAACGTCGGGTTCCCGCCCGGGATGCAGGATGAATTCCAGGGGGTGGGCGGCACGATCAACATGAACTGGTGGTTCACGAATCAGGCCGTGATTCTGGACACTGCGGGCCGATTGCTCTTCGAGGAAGTCGAGGCCGGCCAGACCGGAGAGTGGCGCGTGTTTCTGGAGATGCTGCGCAAGCATCGCGTGAATTGCCCGATCAACGGTCTGCTGCTCGCTATTCCCGCGGAGAGTCTGATCAAGGATACGCCGGAGCAAATTGCGAAAAAGGCGGGCAAGATCGCGCAGCAGCTCGAGCAGATTCAGCGACAGCTCGACGTGCGTTTTCCCGCCTATGTGGTCATTACGAAATGCGATTTGCTGAACGGTTTTCGCGAGTTCTTCGACGACATGACCGAGCCGCAGGCGCAGCAGCAGATGATGGGATGGTCGAACCCCGATCCGCTGGATGCGGCCTTCCGTCCGGAACTCGTGGACGATCATATTTACACCGTGGTGGAGCGCCTGCGCCGCCGGCGCCAGGGATTGCTCCTCGACCCGGTGGCGCGCGCTTTGGATCGCCGCACGGATGAGGTGGACCGGCTCTACGCGCTGCCGCACAGCGTTTCGCTCGTGGCCGCGAACTTGCAGAAATACCTGCACACGATTTTCATCGCGGGAGCATGGTCCGCGCGGCCTCTCTTTCTTCGCGGCATCTACTTCACGTCGTCCCTGCGCGAGGGCTCGGCGCTCGATCAGGAGCTGGCGCAGGCGCTGACGCTTCCGGTGGACGCGCTGCCCGAGGGGCGCGCGTGGGAGCGCGACCGTTCTTATTTCCTGCGCGATGTTTTCGTCGAAAAAGCGTTCCGGGAAAAAGGCCTCGTCACGCGCGCGACGGACACGAAGAAGCTCGTGCTGCGGCGGCGCCTTTCGCTCCTGGGTTTTGGGGTGGCGGGAGTCGTGGCGCTGCTCGCATTATCGTGGCTCGGTTTTTCGTCGCTCCAGCACAGCATTGGGAAGCAGAGCGGCTTTTGGGCGCGGGCGGCCGACGGCTGGAATGGGAATGCCTGGATGCCGGTGGTGCAGGGCGACAGCGCGTCGGGCTACCGTTACGCGGGAGATCAGCCGGTCGGCCCCGGGGACAGCGCGAGTTCGCGTCTGCACTTCAGCGGGAGCCAATTGTCGATTACGGATTTTCATGGCCAGCTTCATGAGTTGAGCAGGACGCCGCTTCATGTGCCCTTTGTGTTTCGTCCGTTGACGCACTTTGGAGTCGGGATCGACGGCGACCGCAAAAAAGCCCAGCGAGTCGTGTTCGAAGGCAGCGCCGTGGGGCCGCTCATCGAAGCCGCCCGGCAGAAGATGATCCTCGGATCACCGGCGCCGCGGGTCGGAAGCGCCGAAGCGGTGACAGAGGGTGGGGCGCTGGTCGGGTTGGTGCGCCTCGAAGCCGGGATCGTCAACCGCCGGGAACACAAACCGGCAGGCGTATTTACGGGCGACAAACTTCTTCCGCCGCTTTTCAATTACACCTCCGGGCCGAAGTTTGACGCGCCGCTTTCGCGGACGCTGGACCTTACGTATCAGGAGGCCAACACCTGGCCTCCTCCGTACCTTTCGTCCGGCTTTAATCTGACGGAAAACACGGCCATTCAGAAGGGGCTCGAGCGTTTCATCAAAGACGCGCAATGGGCTGCCCAAAGCCGCAGCGATGTTCTGCCGCTGATCCTGAAACTCATCGATGAAGTGACCAAATATGGGAAGGCGGAGGACGATCTCGCGGCCGTCGCGAGCACGCCCGGCCAGGTGGTGAAGATGGACAAGGCCATTTTCGAGGGCTTCACGCAACTCCAGGCGAGGAAGCAAGCTGTCGAAATCGCCCTGACTGAAGCGAAGAAGGGCGGGGTGTTCGAAGGAGGACCGGTGTCCCTGGCCGCGGCTTATGAGCGGATTTTCAGGGATTTGCGTCTGCGCTACGATTTGGGGCGGTCGCTGATGTCGGAGGCGGACACGATTCTCCAGGTGGGATCTTTGAAAAAGTCGATCACCGGCCTCACGGGAGAAAGCAAGGACCACGTGATTTTCCGGGAGATCCAGGAGAAATTGCAGGGGGTGATGAGCGAGTTGGAGGCCAAGGTCAAGCCCATGCTTTCGGAGTCTGAGGTCGCGCGTTTGCGGACGCTGGACGAGCTTTACCTCGCCGATCCGAAAACCAATGCGCTGCAGTATGAAACGCGGTGGGCGCTCTATGATGAGTGCATCAAGGCTTCGCCGGCGATCACTTACGCCTCGACGCTGGATCTTGTGGGGCAGGAGTGGAAACCGCTTTCGGACATCCTCGCCAAACTGGCGCAGATGCGGGCCACGGTGGAGGGCTACAATGGATTGCTGCACGAGAAAGCGGTCGCCATCTGCCGTTACAGCCTGGAGCGCGCGGGCCGGGTGCACAGCGACGAGTTTTGCCGCGTCTATCTGATCCAGGCGCGGAACAAACTGAAACCCGAATTGCGCTTCCCGCTCGTGTGGGCGCCCTCGGAAACAGAGAACGTGGCCAAGGAAGGCGATATCGTGACCGCGGCCCAGTTGCTCGATCGCATCAAACGCGATCTGGATTCGCCCGTTTTCGCGACGATCCAATCCGGCAATCTTCAGCCGCTTCAGGATTTCCGAAAGAAGGTCGCCCTGCTCGATCCGATCCGGGACGCCCTGCTCACACCGGAGAAACACATCCGCCTTTGCACGATCGTCCTGCTTGGCCGCGCCGATCAATTCCGGCTTTCGGGACAGTCGGTGGCCATGGACACCTTCAAGGCGATCGAACTTCGCGTGGGCACGGTCTCGCACGCCACGCCGGTGAAACTGGGCGCCGTCGGGCCGGTTCCCAGCAATATGCCGACGGAAGCGGAACTCGGGAAGTTCACGATGTACGAGCCGTTTCATTTCCATTTTCTTTCCAGCGCGGCGGCCCGGAACCCTCCGCTCGTCGATATGCCGGCTCCGGCGGATTGGACAGCCATCCGGCTGCCATGGGAGCGGCAGGCGCAACGGATCGACAATGGCCGCCGCTGGCAGTTCGCGCTTCAACCCAAGCCGGGCATGCGCCTGTGGTTCGAGTTTCGCTTTGATGCGCCGTTGCCGGAATTCGATGACTGGCCGACGCGGGCGTTGCTGGGATTTTCCGCCGATTACGGAAAATGAAATCCTTCTTCAGGGAGTTTCTGCGGGACGAACCTGCCGGCGCCGGGGAAGCCCCGCAGATCTTCCTTGGAGCGTTTGGCAAGCACCCGGGTTGGAACGATCACATGGACGATATCGGGCTCGAGACCGAGAGTCTCGTGGCCGCGAAAAAGAATTTGTACATCGATGGGATCGGCGGCCAGATCAGTTCCGGGGCCTGGGAAAAGCTGGACGCGTATCAGCAGATCCCGTTTCACCACGTGTTCATCTGGTCGCGGCCGCCGCAGCTTTTGGTGGGAAAACTCTGGGCTTCGCGGGATGGGAAGGGGCGTTCCCTGTACCCTATGATCGTCTGTGCCCACACGATCGGCATCTCCCTGGGGAACGCCATGGAGGGAATTCTGCCCTGCCTCGAGCATGTTCGCGCCAAGACCATCGCCACGAAATCCGCCGACGAAGTGACGGCGATCGTCACGCATTTCCGGGATGCGTTGCGCCGCTGGATCGGAGAAGTGGGCGAAGCGAAACCGGGTGGACCGCGTCCGATCATGGACGTCGCCGGCTTCCTCTCGCAGATCGAATTCGCCACCGCGAACGATGGACTATCCAAGGTGCTCGCCGAGGTGCGCGGGAGGGATTTCCGGGCGCGCGCCGGAGAACCGGCTGAGCGGTTTCGCCTTCCCGGTTCGGCCGCCTCGCCGGAACTCTCCCTGGAGTTTTGGGAGCATTTTTTGGCGACACAAATCGACCCCGCGGCGCCGGTCTTTTTTTCGATGCCGGAGGGTCAATATTGGGTGGATGCCATCGTGGGCGAACCCGCTCCCGCGGACCTCTTCTGCCTGCGTTGTTCGCCGCGCGTCATCCCGCTCTCGAACGATTCGGAAGTGAAAGTCACGCCCGCGATTTCCGCGGAGACGCAGTCTCTCCTGGACCATTTGAAGGCCGGGACAGCCCCCGGCGGCGATCGGAAATCCTGGATCTCGCGGTTGTTTCGCTAAGTGGGTGGGAGAATGGGCAGGAATGGATTCGAGGCCATGGAAGACGTAAGCCAGCGGATTTACAGTCCGCGCTTTTACTCTGTGCCAGCAGAAAATTGCTATGTTATTGCTATTAGTTAATGGGACAAACTATTTTCCTGCGAAAAGAGGCAGCAAGGCGGCACATCCTCTCAGCGTCCCGTAGCCGGCCTGATTCGATCAATGGAACGAGAACGCCTATTGATGCACGATATCCAGCAGGGCTTTTCCATGGATCGGCTTTTGCTGGTACGCACGACGCGCCTCCCGGAGCGGAAATTCCCCGCCGGAAATGGGTTTCAGTTTACCTTCGTCGATCAATTCGGCAATCGTCGCCAGTTGCTCCTGCCATGCGGTGAGGGCGGAAATCGGAGTCAACGACGCGAGAGAGTGTTCGACTGAAAGCGGTTTCGTTGCGATGTCGGCCGCCCGTGCAAGACAGTATTCGGCTTGCGCTCCATTGCTGAACCAGTCGTTCATTCCGAAGACGGCGTCTCCTACCGAGAAGCCGGCAACCCCATGCCCGACACTGGAGATCAAACCGGAGAACTCGTGGCCAGGGATAATGGGAAACGGGCGCGGTTTGCCCGTGGCTTTCGTCCAAGTCGGCATCCACGTCAGTTCAGTAGGCGTAACGCCGGCTGCATGGACGGCCACCAGCGCCTCACCCTCCCCAGGCTGAGGTATGGGAACGTCTTCATAAACAAGCGACTCAGGTCCACCGCGGGTTTTGAGGCAAATCGCGTTCATTCTTTTGGATTTGAAGTTTGTGGCTTGAGGGCTGAGGTGCAACTGATTTTCGGACCGTTTTGTTGTTTAGTTTGCTAAGTGGATCTGGGCTTCGAATTGGTTCGGGGTTTGGTATCCGATCGAAGAGTGCTTGCGGTGGGTGTTGTAGTAACCTTCGATGTATTCGAGCGGGGTTCTGGGGTCAGACAGGAATGGCGCTTAGTTAAGGGGGTTTTGGGATGGACCGCACCTGGCGTTTACCCTGAAAAGTGGCCTTAAGTAAGCGCCATTGATAGCGCCAGCAAAAGCTGGCCGTAAGCAGTGAATGAAAGAGTCATACAGTCAGTCAGTAGTAGTAAGTACCTACGGGACACAGCCAAATATCAAAAGCTGTTTTGCTCAGGCCCGTGAGAATGACGCAGTACTGTTCTTTGATGAGGCCGACAGCTTGTTGTCCAAGAGAGTGGCCACTGGGGAATCGTGCTCAACCAGCATCAACCAAAACCGGAATTGCTTGATGCAGGAACTGGACCGTTTCAATGGGGTGGTAATCGTTACCACGAATCTGTTTGAGAACTACGATCCAGCGCTGCTGCGGCGCATCCAGCGTCATATCAAATTCCGGCTCCCTGACGAGGCCATGCGGCGCGAGCTGTTCGCCCTCCATCTACCCAACCATGGCAGGGTCCAAGCCGATTTCGCGGTTCTCGCGAGGCTCTCACGCGGCCTCAGTGGTGGGGACATTCTCAACATCTCCACCAACGCGATTCATGCGAGAAGCTTGGATGCGGACCCGGCGAAGTGGAGGGTGACGCAGGAGATGTTGGAGCGGGAGATTGAGGAGGCGAGAAAGGCAAGGGAGGAGCATGAGGGGAAGGCGAAAAGGCAGAATGGGTTTGGCGTGCGGCGAGGTGAGGCCTCGGGCAATGGATTCCTGCCATTGACGTTTAGCCGACCTTCGAGGGTTCGACGCCCATCCGAGCAACGAATCCACCTGGAAGCCTGCGGAAGTCCCGCTCGATGACAGTCGCATCCTGGTCCTCGATGCAGATTGAGGCGGCCCGTCCGGCTGACCAGAACTCCGAAACACCGCTGCCAAAGAAATCTTGGCACCGCGGACAGGAGAGGTATGCTCAGTCTGTCGAAAATGCGCCATGAGACCCGGCACAACCCACCGTCCACGCGACAAATCAGACGCGAAAGGCGCCGTGGTCAGCCCCATTCATCGTTCCTCCTTCATAATTCATCCTTTATTTGACCATCTCTCCCCCCATACCCCCTCACACCCCGGCTCCGATGCGCGTCCGGGGCGGGTGCGGTCCGCGGGGAGCGGAAGGAAATTCCTAGCAGTCAAGTTGCTCTATCTCGCTAATGTTGCGTTCCTGCTCCTGCCTCCACGGGTGTGGGCTGAGACCCCTCAAGCTGGGGCAAGGAACCACTCTGCCCACGGCGATCAACTGTATTCGAAGAAGGATTGGGTTGCGGCACAATCGGAGTACCTGAAAGCCCTCTACCTGGACCCGGATAACCCTCGCTATCACGCTGACCTTGCAGGCGTTTCGTACTGGCTCAAAGACAGTAATGCAGCCAAAGTTGCCGCGGACCATGCGAGTCGTCTCGGCTACAAGATGATCGACGTCTGGGACTCCCTGGGCGGCGCCAATGGTGAGCTCGGCTTGCCGACCAGCGGTGAGCGATCGGTTTCCGATCCGGACTCGCCAAGTCGTGCCGTTACCCGCTCCTACGAACACGGCGCCATCTACTGGTATACCGAGGGTCCGATGAAAGGGAAGGCGGTCCCCATCTACGGCGTCAGCGCCGAAAAATACGTGGGGGAAAAAGAGATCTTGACCCAGATTGGTTTCCCAGTATCGGCGGAAACGGATACGGCGGAATCCCCTCAGGGAACGCATGGCCGGCAACTGGCCTGCGAGCGTGGCGGGATCTACTGGCACACGGACGGGCCGCGGAGCCGGCACGCCTACATCGTCGGGGGTGGACTATGGACCGCATACCTAAACACCGGCGGCCCTAGTTCTGCGCTCGGTCTGCCGATCAGCGACGACCACGGGCCATCGGAGCATCGCTGGAGTGAATACGAAGGCGGCTTCATCTCGTGGAACAAGGGTGAGGAAGTGGCCGTTCATTTGAACGACAAGAAGGAGCAAACCGTTGCGGAACTGATCGACCAGCGAACCCCAGCATTGCTGAAGGCATTTCACGTCCCAGGAGTTTCAATTGCCGTCGTCGACCATCACAAAGTCGTATGGACCGGGCAATATGGGGTTCTGCGAGCCGGCTCTAACCGGCGAGTAGGGCCACACACCAGGTTCGAAGCGGCCTCGATGAGCAAGCCGGTCTTCGCCTACGCAGCGCTGAAGCTCGTCGAACAAGGAAAAGTGGATCTCGATCGGCCGCTCGTGCAGTATCTCCCGAAGCCGTACCTGAAAAACGAGCCGTTGCATGAGTTGATCACCGCCCGGATGGTGTTGGTTCACACGACCGGCTTTCCGAACTGGCGGGAGGGCGGATGGACACACGGGGGGCCGCTTCACGTCGAGTTTCAGCCCGGTACCAAGTTCCAGTACTCCGGCGAAGGTTTCTTCTACCTGCAACACATCGTGGAGCAAATTACCGGTATGACCTTTGATCGTTACGCGCAAAAGACATTGCTCGGTCCGCTCGGCATGGAGGATAGCAGCTATATCTGGTTGGACTCCTTTGCAAACGACGCGGCCAGTCCGCATAACGACAAGGGCGAGGTGATGACCAATCGCTACCTCGAAAGACGTGCGAACGTCGCCAGCACGCTCTATACGACGGCGGGCGACTATGCACAAGTCTTGGTGGAGATGATGCAGGTGGATCGTACGGCGAAGCATTCGCTCCAGCGGTACATGCTCGACCAGATGCTGAATCCTGCCTCTCCGCCCGCCGAATTCCGAACTCTTGGGTGGGAGCACTGGGGATCGCCGGTCGGTCGGATCATCGGGCACGGCGGAGCGAACATGGGCTTCCGCAGCCACGCCAAGTTCAACCCCACGCAAGGCAACGGTCTGGTCATCATGACAAACTCGGAGGGTGGCGGTGACCAGCTCATTGACGCGATCGGCAAGGCGATCGACTGGCGGTACGACTGGCGTTGGCCGTGAAGCCTTATCATCACTTTTCGTGGCCTTACCGCACGGCATTGCGGCCTGGCAAACCGCTGCGGCAGTATCCGCTGGCCGTGCTCATCAACCAAGGCAGCGCGAGCGGCGCGGAGCTCGTGGCGGCGCCCGGACTGGAAACGCCGCACCGATGCTCCAAATCAAAAGCGCGCCAAAAACGAGACGTGACTCGATGCGGGCGTTCATGACCATCCACAGCGTTCAAGTTGAACCGCGTGATGATCTGCCCAACCCACTAAAAGTCAAATGACAGAGCCAGCCACCTCTTCCGGAATCTCCCCCAATCTCCGCGTCTCCCCATCACTCCACTACTCCAATGCTCCATCACTCCAACACCCCATTCAAAAATTCCACTTCGGCTCCCATCTCGGCTTGTGGCTCTCCTTCATGTAGGCCGCTGCCTTCGCCGCCAGATCGGGATGCTCCGCCGCCACATTGTTCTTCTCCGCCGGGTCCGTCGCCAAGTCATAGAGCTCCGGTGTCGAGTTCGGATTTTTCTTCACGTCATTGCGCACCGCCTTCCAATTCCCGAACCGCACCGCCTGCCGGGTCCCCTGGGAGTGATATTTCCAATACAGGAACTCATGCTGCTTCTGCCCCGCCTTCCCCAGCATCGTCGACACGATACTGAACCCGTCCGTGTCCGCCGCCTCGGTGGAGGCGAGTTCGCACAAGGTCGGCATCATGTCCCAGAACGCGCCGATGAAATCACTCGTCGTGCCCGCCTTGATCCGCCCCGGCCAGCGTGCCAGGAAGGGCGTGCGGATGCCCCCTTCGGAGAGATCCTGCTTGTAAGCCGCGCAGCCCGCCCGTGCTGCCGAAGAACTCCGGGTCCGTGCCGCCCAGCGGATAGACCGCCCCGTTGTCGCTGGAGAAAAACACGATCGTGTTGTCATCCAGGTTCAGCTCCTTGAGCAGCGCCATCAGCTCGCCGATGTAGCTGTCCAGGCGCGTGATCATCACGCCCGCCCGCCTGTCCGCCGGTCTTTCGCCTCTCTTGGACAAATAAATTGAGAGCCGTGCCGCCTTTCATGGCAAAACAGCGCGACTGAAAAACGTGGGGCGCGATTTCCAGCAAGAGGGTGACGGTCTCGATGCACTCTCTGTTCATGCCGGCTTCAGAACCAACGTCTTGCCATTTCGCATCCGGCTGCTCCATCGATGGTGGCCGAGTTTGCCCGCCCCGGCTTGGCGGGCTGCCGTGGCCCAGGGAAGGCTGAGCTCGTCCGACCATTGCACGCAAAGACGCAACACTTTCTGCCGCACACAGGCCTGGAGCAACGTTTCTAAAACGTCCGACCGTAGCGAATGCAACCCTTCCATGATGTTCCGGGCCTCTTCGATCCCTTGGTCCAGTCCAACCTTCGGAAAGCATTTCCAGAAGGGCACGTTCTCGCACCGAGACCAAAGGGCCGGCGGGAGTTTGAGGCAGTGGCTGAAGCCCGAATTCCGTGGGGAGGTGGTCGAAAAGGTGGCGGCTGGCGTAGCTGGCCGGGAAGCGGGTCGTAAACCAATCGGGCAGATGCGCCGACGCTTCCCCGAGCAGATAGAGCGTTTCCCGAAACGCCACATTTTGACGCACACCGCGCCACGCGAGCGCTGTTTTGCCGGCGACGTGGAGGCCGGGGATAGAGGTGTCGAGCCGGGGTCGGTGCTTGCTATCGACACTGCTCGTGGATCGCCAATCTGTTGAAGATGGGCGGCGGCAGCTATAGTAAGAACCGACCCCCCGGACGATACGTTTCGGCATGTCTTTCTCTGGTCGCGACCGCCGCAGCTTCTGATCGGAAAAATGTGGGCTTCGCAGGATGGGAAGGGGCGCTCCCTGTATCCGATGATTGTCTGCGCTCATGCGATCGGCCTTTCCGTGGAAATCGCATTGCAGGGAGTTCTGCCCTGCCTGGAGCATATTCGCGACACGGCAATCGCCACGAAATCCGCCGATGACGTGGTGTCGATCGTGAAGCATTTTCGGGATGCATTGCGCGGCTGGATCGAGGAAGTGGGCGAAGCGCAATCGGCGACGGATGTCGCTGAGTTCCTCTCTCAGATCCAATTTGCCACCACGGAAGACGGACTTTCCAAGGTGCTCGCAGAAGTCCGCGCCAGCGATTACCGGGCCCGAGCCGCGGAGCCCGCGAAGCATTTTCGCTTTCCCGCTTCGGCCGGCTCGCCGGAACTCTCCCTCGGGTTTTGGGAGCATTTTTTGGCGGCGCAGATCGACCCGGCGGCGCCGGTTTTTCATTCGATGCCAGAAGGTCAATATTGGGTGGACTCCATTGTCGGCGAACCGGCGTCCGCGGACCTTTTCTGCCTGCGCTGTTCGCCCCGCGTCGTCCCGCTTTCGAACGATTCCGCGGTGGAAATCACGCCTGCGCTTCGCGCGGAAACCGAATCCCTCCTGAATCATCTGAAGGTGGGGACCGTGCCCGGCGGCGATCGGAAATCCTGGATCTCGCGGTTGTTTCGCTAAGTGGGTGGGAGAATGGGCAGGAATGGATTCGAGGCCATGGAAGACGTATGCCTTCCGCTAAAATGAAGCGCTATTTCATACTCATGCGCAACGACTTAAAATAGAATTACTAATTCACTTTCGGATAGTATTAATTTGCAAATGAGCATTTAACTACTAAATGTATCATATTTAGTATTAAATTGTTTTTCACTCATGCGAATTCCACAAACTCCGCCGAAGCTGATGGATTTAATATCGGAGATTAATCCGAACCGCTTCGGGCAAATCCTTGCCGCTGTCCAAACAGCCCCCACGAACCGGCACTACCTCCACTGGGATAAGCTTCGCCGCTACACCCCTCCGACTGGAATCTCTCACCGAGAGTGGTGGCTGGCGTTGAAGATGTCTCGCGCGGGGAAGATCATCGGGCTGAACGATAAAACGGGTACGCCGTTCCAATTCTCAGTGCCGGAACTGGTGATGGAAGAATTACACCAAATAGACTTGGGCTCAGGTGGCATGGTCAGCCTTCCAGATCAAATCACGAACCCGAAGACCCGCGACAGGTATTTGGTGAGTTCGCTGATGGAAGAGGCAATTACATCGAGCCAGCTTGAGGGCGCCGTCACCACTCGGGAAGTCGCCAAAGAGATGATCCGCACCGGGAGGAAGCCCAGAGATACGAGTGAGCAGATGATTTTAAACAACTTTGCGACGATGCAGAGCATCCGCGGATTAAAGGCATCGTCTCTGACGCCGGATTTGGTTTTCCAAATACACCGAATGGTAACGGAAAACACGCTGGACGACCCCACGGCGGCAGGACGATTTCGCCGACAGGATGAAGTTCGCGTGGTCGGGGACGATTACGGAAATGTCTATCACGACCCTCCCGCCGCAACGGAGCTACCAGACAGGATGGCGGCAATGTGCGCTTTCGCAAACAACCTCCAGCCTGATTTTTTTGTGCATCCGGCAGTGCGAGCAATTCTGCTTCATTTCTGGCTGGTTTACGATCATCCGTTCGTGGATGGCAACGGACGGACAGCCCGTGCTCTTTTCTATTGGGCCATGCTGCACAGCGGCTATTGGGTCTTTGAATTTATCTCGATATCAAAAATCCTTCGAAAAGCTCCGGTAAAGTATGGCCGTTCGTTCCTTTATACGGAAACGGACAGCAACGATTTGACCTATTTTCTCATTGCGCAGACCCAAGTGATTCGGCGGGCGATTCGAGAACTGCACGAGTACATCGCCAGAAAAACAAACGAGGTGCGAGAAGTTGAACTACACATGCGTGCGTTGGACCTTTTCAATCACCGGCAAGTGGACGTTATTCGGAATGCGCTCAAGCACCCGGGACAGCGCTACACGATCGCCAGCCACCAAAAAAGCCAAAACGTGGTCTACCAAACGGCCCGTACGGACCTGCTGGATCTCGGGAGTCGCGGAGTCCTGGATCAGCGGAAAAAAAGGAAAGCAGATAGTGTTTGTCGCGCCAGTTGACCTCTCTGAACGACTGATGAAAATGGAAATAGAAGCGAGGGCCTAAGCCGTTCCGCGAAGCTTGGGCGAGCGTGCCACGATGCCCAACTCCGCTGAGTTAGCACGGGGATTTAGAAAGAGTGGGCAGGAATGGATTCGAACCATTGAAGGCGTAAGCCAGCGGATTTACAGTCCGCGCTTTTACTCTGTAGAACTCAAAAGTCGCTATCTATTTGCTAGTGGTTAACTTTAATTAACTAAATGGCTTCTCGCGCGGGAACCTGCGAATGTTCGGATTGAACGAGCAGAAGCGCACCGCCCTTTCCGGCGTTCAAACCCTAGCCACTTGTCGGCAGACGCCTGCCGACGACCGCCAATAACCTCAGCGGACCGCCGCGAGACGCCTCGCACTGAACAATCCACCTCTCTTGCCGTGTCGGAAATCGTCGCCCCTACTGCCCTGGGGGAATTTGGCCGCGAGAGAGTTTAGCCCGGCACGTCGGCCACCGTTTCGCGATTTTCCCGCCCAGATTTTCCGGAAATAATTCGTCGATCGTCACACCCAGAACATCGGCTTGGACGTAGATCTCCAAATCCGGGACGCGGCGACCAATAGGTTGGTTTGGTTCGCGGGATGACTGAAAATCAGAAGGCGAAGCAATCACAGCCGGAGCCCCAGAGCCCGCCAAGGGTTAGTAGGCCAATTCGGGCCGGTCGACGCAAAATTCCGCTGTGCGACAAGGAATGGCTGCCACACGTTGCGGTGTGAATGTGCCCCGGCAATGCGCAGGCGGAGTGATTCTGGGCATAGTAGCCCGGTGCGCCATAGCCCCCGAACTCCGCGACCGGCGACCAATCGGGCACGACGGGTGGCAATGGCGGCGCGTGACTGGAGAAATCCTCAGTCGCAAATACGATCCGACCGTTCATGACTGTGAGCACCGACTGAATGGACTTGATGCGCTCTTCATCAACCGAGAAAAAGTCATCACTGAGGACGGCGAAATCGGCGAATTGTCCGACGCCGAGTGTTCCCTTGCGTTCCTGATCACGGGAGAACCACGCGCTGCCTTGGGTATAGAGCCGGAGCGCTTCTTCGCGGCTGAGCCGGTTCGTTTCCGGGTAAAGTTCGAGGCCACCCACGGTGCGTCCGCTGACCATCCAATAGAGCGAATTCCATGGATTATAGTTGGCGACGCGGGTTGCGTCGGTGCCGGCGCCTACAGGCACGCCGAGTTCCAGCATGCGACGGATGGGTGGGGTTCGCTGAGCGGCATTCGCTCCATAACGTTCCACGAAGTATTCACCTTGGAAGGCCATCCGGTGCTGGATGGCAATACCGCCGCCGAGCGCCCGGATACGCTCGATGTTTCGATCGGTGACCGTTTCTGCATGATCGAAAAACCAGCCGAGACGATCGATGGGAACCTCCCGATGCACTTCCTCAAAGACGTTCAGGAAACGCTCGATGCTTTCGTTGTAAGTGGCATGCAAGCGGAACGGCCAGCGATTGGAGGCCAGCATCATGACCACTTCTTTCAGTTCGCCCTCCAACGATGGCGGAAGGTCCGGACGGGGCTCCAGGAAATCCTCGAAATCCGCCGCGCTGAAGACGAGCATTTCGCCTGCGCCATTGACCTTGTAGAAATTGTCTCCTTCGCCCGGTTTGGTCATCTTCATCCAGCGCGCGAAGTCCTCTTTCTCCCCCTTGGGCTTTTGCGTGAAGAGATTATAGGCGATGCGCACAGTGAGTTCATCGTTCTGGTGAAGCTGGCGGACGATCTCGTAATCCTCGGGGTAATTCTGGAAGCCGCCGCCGGCGTCGATGCAACTTGTGATGCCAAGCCGGTTCAGTTCCCGCATGAAGTGGCGCGTCGAGTTGTATTGGGCTTCCGGAGGGAGCTTCGGTCCCTTGGCGAGAGTGGCGTAGAGGATGTTGGCGTTCGGCCGGGCGATGAGGAGACCAGTCGGCTCACCGTTCTTGTCGCGCTGGATTTCGCCCCCGGGAGGATTGGGCGTGTCCCTGGTATAACCGCAGGCTCGCAGTGCGGTGCGATTGAGAAGCGCGCGGCAGTAAAGATGCAGAATGAAGACCGGGGTTTCCGGCGCAGCCGCATTTATTTCATCGATGGTCGGCATGCGGCGCTCGGCAAACTGGAATTCGGTCCAGCTTCCGACTACACGCACCCACTGTGGTGCAGGTGTGCGGGCCGCTTGCCGCTTCAACATGCGCAGAGCATCTGCCAGCGATGGAACGCCGTCCCAGCGAAGTTCAAGATTGTAGTTCAAGCCTCCGCGGATGAGGTGAAGATGCGAGTCGTTGAGACCGGGAACGACGGTCCGCCCGTCCAAGTCAATCTCCACGGTGTTGTCCCCTCGGGAGAACGATTGGGCGTTGTCCAGGCCTACGATGCGCCCGTCCTGGATGGTGAGATCGCGCGCGCGCGGTTTTTGAGGATCAAGCGTGGCGATACGGCCGTTATGAAGAATAAGGTCAGGTGCTTTCATGGTTCAAGTGACTGGCTGGATTGAGGATGCGGTGAGTGAAGGAACGCGCACGTCGCGGGCAATGAAATGCTGGACACGCGGCGGCTCGGCTCCGCGATGGTAGGAGCGGGCGCGGGTGTGAAGTTCGGTATCGCTGACGGCCATGCGCTCGTGTTGCCGTAGGTGTTCCACCCAGGATTCAACGGTGAATTCCTCGACGAAGAGGGTTGAGTCGGTGAGACTCTGGGTCATGCTCCAGCGCACCGCTCCGTCGCGGAGCCGATGGAGGCGCAGTGGATTCATTGCCGCTAAAAAATCGGCCGCCTGTGCTTCCGGGACGATGTATTCCACCATGACAACGATCGGGCCGTCCTCGGGTTGCGGTGGCTTCGGGAAGAAATGGGCGGTGATCGGACTCGCCGCCGCGAGATTCAGCCCGTAGGGCAGACGCAGCGGAAATTTCACGACCAGCAGTGTTGTAGCGACAAGCGCACCGCCAGCCCCAGCTAGGGCGGTGGATAAGCCAAGTGCGGAAGTGGCTTGCCCCCAAGCCAAGCCGCCGAGGGCGATCGAGCCTTGCGTGACCGTGACATACAGCGCGTTCATGCGCCCTCGTGCCCATGCCGGCATGGCGGATTGACTCGCGACACTTAGGTTTGAGATCCCGGCGATCCACGCCGCGCCGCCTAGAAATGTCACAGGTAGGAGCACAGATAGGCTATTCGCAAAGATCATTGCCAGCAGGACGGCGCCGAGTGCGGCGGTGGCGAGATGCATGAGCGCGTCCGGAGAGAAATGCGTCCGCAACCGCGGGAGGCCCGCAACCGCCATCGAGATCGCCCCGCAGCCGAAGGCGCCCATCAGCAGGCCGAATTGCGAGGCGGGAAGATGCAGGCGGTGCGTCGCTTGCACGGGCAGCAAAGACGTGACCGCGACGCCGAAAAAGACGAACGCGAAGGTGCGTGCGAGCACGGTCTGCATTGCCGGAGCATGCGCGGCGTATCGCCAGGCTGCGCCGAGAGCCCCAAGGAAGCGTTCGCCTCGTAGCGGTTCCGGTTTCCTTTCTGGCCGCCAACGCTGGATCGTAAACAAAATAATCAGAAAGGAGAGCGCGTTGAGTGAGAAACAAACCGCTGGACCGAAAGCGGCGATCAAGGCGCCGGCAAAGGCCGGTCCGATGGCGCGGGAGATGTTCAGGGCCAGGCTCCCAAGGGTTACAGCAGCGGGCATTTCTTCCCGCGTCACGAGATCCGGCATAATCGAACTCCAGGCCGGTGTATTGAAGGCCACGCCGACACCCAAAGCTGCGGCCACGGAGAGCAGGACCCACGGCTTCACTCCGCCAAGCCATGTAGTAGCGCTGAGCAATGTCGCGATGCCGAACATCCAACTCTGCGCTACGAGCAGTATCCGTCGTCGCTCTAAAACGTCCGCGAGAGCTCCGGCGGGCAGCGAAAAGAAAAAAATCGGCACGGCGCTAACCGTGGCCATCAGCGAGAGCAGCAACGGTGAGTGCGAAAGCGTACTCATCGTCCAGACTGCGGCCGTGTCATTCATCGTTGAGCCAATACTGGAACTAAGGCTGGCCAGCCAAATGGCGCGAAAAATCGGACGACTCAACGGAGCCCATGGCGAGGTCGTGGCAACCGGCGCATTGCTCATGGTCTTGGCCCTCCCGTCGGCAACCAGAGCAGCGCATCGAGAGCTACTAAAAAACTGGATGGGCTGGGCCGCAGCCAATCACACAGCAACCTGAGAGAATCAGACGCGTCCATTTTGAAACTACCGGAAATCCGTATCGATCGACGACCGGAGCCAATCGCATGCGGTGGAAGCTATTTCGTGAGCGTGCTGAAAGGGGTGGTCTCGCGCTGTTTCAGGGCTGGTAACGTGGCCTCAATACCTTTGCCGATCTTGTCAACTGCGCCATCGAAAAAAGCCGGTCCAGCCTCGATGACCCATTCGGAAATCACGAATTTTTCTGCGAGGCCCTGCGCTTGGAAACGCTGTTCGGTGTCGTAGGCCGAAAGGACGCTCTCCACAAAGGCGCGGTCGCCATCGCCTACATCGATTTTCGAGTTTCCCTCGTCGCGAATAACTGGAGCCCAAGCCACCCGCGCCGCTTTGAGCCGCACAGCTTCCCGTGCCGCCACCCGTCCTACCACGCGTAAAGTGTCCAAGGAAAGAGCGGATTCGTCTCCCAAGCCGATCATGAGGAAAAGCTTGGCTGGAATGGAACCCTTCGGCGGCGCGAAGAGGATCGACTCACCGAGTTCACCCACGAATTCACCGCGATTGCGCAAACTGGAGATCAACCCACCGAGTTTTGCATCGGAGTCCTTCATTGCTCCTTGATAAGTGTCGCCCGATGCTTTGTGCTTGAATGCGCAAATAATCTGGAGATCGGCGTCCTGCGCGTAAGGCCCAGTCATCTTCACCGAGAAGGCGATGCCAAGTGGTTTCGCACCGACCGGTGTTTCCTTCGGTGCGCCAGTGCCTTCACCACGGCTTGGGGCAGCAATCAGCACGCAAAGCGCTAGGCTGTATATCGGAATAAGTGATATTTTCATGAGCGGGTTTCTCAGTGTTCCTTGCCGGCGGGAACGACCTGCGGCTTCTGTGCGGATTGCGGCGCGTGATGGACCATGGTGTAGGCGTACTCGACACCCACGCCATAAGCGCCCGCCTGTGGTTTGAGCAGCCCCATGAGAGCGTTGTAATGCTCCTTGTTCTTCCAATCACGCTGCCACTCCAGCAAGGCGGCAATCGTCGTCAGGCGGATCGCTCCTGCCTGGGCCATGCGGGAAAGTGCCGCTTCCTGCGCCGCCGGTGAAGTAGCGCCGCAGCAATCTTCCACGACATAAATGTTATACCCGGCGCCGAGCATTTCGATTGTCGGCCACGTGACGCAGACTTCCGTCCAAAGCCCCGTCAGGATAATGTTTTTCCTCCCGGTGGCCTCAATAGCCTTGCGGAATTCTTGGGAGTCCCAAGAATTCATCGACGAACGCTCAATCACCGGTTGGCCTGGAAATATATCCAACAACTGGGGCCACACGTAACCGCTGAACGACTCAGTTTCCACCGACGAAAGCACAGTCGGCACCTTGAACTCCTTCGCGACTTTAGCGAGGAGAGTAACGTTGTTGATCAGCGTGGCGCGGTCGGCGTTAGCGACGCCGAAGAGCATCTGAGGCTGGAAGTCGATGAACGCGACGGCGCTGTCTTCGGCGGTGTAGAGTTTGTGATAATGGCTCATAGTATTGGGTTGGGCAGGTTTTGATGACGACGTGACGATGGACATGATGTTTTCGTGGCCCGCTCGATGGGTGCGGGATGAGTCCGGCGGATGCGGTGAGTAATGGCAGCCAGTTCGGATTTCATGCCGACAAAAGTGCCATACCACGTGATCTTTACGCCATTGACCATAGCGCCGAATTTTCGACCCTGCCGATGGTTGACCCCAACCTCCTCCTTTCGAAGGAGGCTTTAAATCCGGATGAGGCCGCGACGGGATGCCACGGCGATAGCTTCCGTCCTGCTGAGGACATTCAGCTTCAAGAAGACGCTGCGAAGGTGCGATTTCACAGTCGTCTCGCTGATGAAGAGATTTGCGCCGATTTCCTTGTTACTCCGCCCCTTGGCGAGTAACTCGAGCACGTTAATCTCCCGGCCCGTCAGCGACTCGCTGCTCACAGTTGCGGCCAACTTCGCCACCACCGGCGCCGGGATGCATGTTTCCCCGCTGTTCACACGACGAATGCCGTCAAGCAAATCCTCCCGTCGGGTATCTTTCAAGAGATACCCTCGGGCACCTGCCTTGATTGCCCGGGCGATTTCATTGTCGGTGTCATAGGTGGTGAGCACGATAATTCGGGCCGAAGAGTCATACCCCCGAATTTCCTCGATGGCACTCCCGCCGTCGAGTTCCGGCATCCGCAAGTCCAGCAATGTCACGTCGGGTCGATGTTTCCTCCAGAGTTCGACAGCCGCCCTGCCGTTTTCTGCTTCCGCGACCACGGTCATGTCGGCTTGTCGTCCGATAATTGCCGCGAGACCTTCCAGAACGGTCACGTGGTCATCCGCGATGAGTACCCTAATTTTTTCCGGGGTCGTTTTCATCGGGCGTGCTTTAGATGTGCTGCTCATGTGGCTTGGATGGGTTCGTTCCGCCGAATGGCTGGGAGGACGAGGGAAATCGTTGTTCCAACTCCGAGGGTGCTTTGGACGAGAAGTCGGCCGGCCATCGCTTCGGCCCGTTCTTTCATTCCCATGAGTCCAAAGCCCTCGTGATTTTCGGAGGGATCAAAGCCACAGCCATCGTCCTTCAATTCCAGGCGAATCACTTCCGATTGAAAGATCAGTCGGGCGATGAACCGATTCGCGTGGGCATGTCGCAGGGCATTTGTTAGCGCCTCCAGCGTGATCCTAAGCAGATTCTGTTCAAACTCATACGGCAGTTTTTGTTCTGAACCATCTACAATCAGTTCTGCGCTCAAGGGCGTGCCGGAAGTCAACTTTTCGATCAAGTCACGGAGTGCGTCGGGCCAATCTCTTTGTTCGAGAGCCAGCGGTCGCAGCGCCATGACCGATCGGCGGGCCTCCTGCAAACTCTCTCGGGCCAATTCGCTGGCATTTCGGAGGTGGCCAGTATTCGCTTCCAACAATCCTCGCGATTGTGCGTCCTCGGCAGCTTCCAACTGGACAATGATCCCCGTAAGGCCTTGAGCCAGCGTATCGTGAATATCGCGGGCGATACGAAGGCGTTCCTGTTCCAATAATCGCTCCGCCTTCAAGCGATCGAATTGGCGCTGCATGCGTTGGTTTGCGATGTAACGTGCAATGCCGAAGGCGCCGGCAATCGTAGCGGTCGACGCAAGTATCCAAACCCCCGGACTTTGCCACCAAGGAGCGAGCACGCGAATGATCAGAGATGATTCCGCGCCGCTAGGCTGGCCGAATAGATCGACTGTTTGAACGCGGACGTGATAAGATCCAGCGGAAGGCCGCTTGTAGGTTGGATACACGCCGCCACCAATGCCGATACTAAATGCCTCGTCCCATTCAACGACCAATCGTTCACCCGCAGAAACAGAGAGTGCGTCCTCTTTGATAGTGTGCCACTCGGCGTGTGCTTGGACATCATTATCGATGATGGCGAAGCATTCCGACGGCAGACCCGTCGGAGTGGGCGCGAGTGATAACAGGCGGGCCATGCTGGGTCTGAGGCCATCCCTGCAGAAGCCCACGGGCGCGGGGGGGCCGGGGACGGGGACGCGAGAATCACGGCCGACTGGGGCGCGCAGGATGATCTCAGAGGCGCCGTCGTCGGATAAGCGAGAAACGATCACGCCTTTGACCATCAGCGTGCCCAACGTTTGCGGTGGCCCAGAGGACGAGAGTACGATCCAAAAGCTTCGCGCTCGCAAGGGGGCCTCGAACGTTTTCCGACGATGGACGAACGCGGGTCTTTGCAAGTCGCCGGTCCATCCGGCGCTTTGACCGAAGTAATTCACGGATTGCTTCTCAATCTGATCACCATTCGAGTCGAAAAATCGGACGCCAAAGGTCATGAGGCCAGGACCTTCCCGCCAGGTTTGGTCGATGCCCTCCACCCGGTAGCGCATCCGCTTCCCAGGCTCGGACGTGAGGCCAATCGTCAATTGGCCAGTGGAGGCAGGGACAGAGACTGACGGGAGACCAATAAGAGGCACGGATCGGCCATCGATGCTCGCGACAATGGGGTCAGAATCTTTGCGGGGTTCGGTCGCAATTTGGTTGGTGACTTGCGCACAAGCCGATGCTGCCAAGAGCAAACTCGCGGAGAATTTGGCGACGGCTCGAAGAGTCATGCGATTTCTCTCCGATGGATGGATTGCTCACTGAGCTTGCGCTCGGTGATGTCCATGAGAGTCCCGATAAAACGCACCGGAGTGGTCTGGGCATCGAAGAAGGCCTGTCCGCTGTCCTTGAGCGTTTGGTTCAGTTCACGGAGACCCTCCAGTTCCTGGCTTAGCGCCTCATTCCGCTTTCGTAGAGCTTCATCACTCAACGAAGTCTCGCCCTCTAAGGGTTTTGAATCCACAGAGGCCTTGTTCGGGGGAGAATCATTCATCGCGCTACACTCTCAACGTTACGGCAGAACTGTTCGAGTTTCAACGGATTCGGCCGCAAGCCGGCATTTTTCATATTCCGAGTGCGGTGCAATCCATCCAGCATCTGCAGTCGGTGTGGATGAAATTCCAAATGGCTCCTCCCGGAGAACTGAAGTCGCGCTACAAGCCAAAATGGTGCTTCAGTTCTCGTTCCGCCTGCAGCCAATCTTCTTCCGCGCTGCCGGGCCGGTCTCCGCGCGCCAGGTAATTCTCGTAAGCGCGTACGCGGACGGCGTCCTCGAAACATCCCGGGTAACGGCCACTGGTATCGTGTTCAAACTGCCGTCCGGCCATCGATACTTCGTTAGGATTACTGTTCACGGTGCTGAACTCCTTTCGTTTGGTTTGATGGTATTAGAAGACAAAGCTGAGAGTTGCCGAAACGTAGTTCACATCGCCTCCGGCGGCCGTTCGGATGTAGCTGCCGGTGAAGTAATGGACGTAGGAAGCGAGGAAA
>Ga0206813_1065_pt1 | contig 27370 bp, 23 predicted proteins | sample Alteio_BWOrgCont_92_FD_152856 | JGI IMG/M metagenome (GOLD analysis project Ga0206813, IMG submission 152856) | Enriched cells from forest soil in Barre Woods Harvard Forest LTER site, Petersham, Massachusetts, United States -... | ecosystem: Environmental > Terrestrial > Soil > Temperate forest >...
ACCGTGATCGTCGTCCCCGCGAGTTCCACCGACATTGATTCCCCGTCATCCGAATCGGGCGCGTCCTCCTCCAGTCCTCCCCCCGCCCCCGCTCCTGCCACAAACCGCTCCGGCGACTCCTGACCATTCGCGCTCCCAGCGGCGGTCCCGCCTCCGAGATGCCGAAGGCATCAAAAACTCGGTAGCCTGGGTCGAGCGACCACCCCCGGCCACCGCTTCGAATCACACATCGGGAGTCCCACACTCTCCGAGAAGCTTGGAAATAGCATCATCCCGGCTTAGGTTTCACGCAGCCGCAGTCCCGCGGCCATTTTCCCTTATGCCAAATGCAATGGTCATCGGTCTGGGTGGCGTCGGCTCCGTCGTCGGGCGCAAACTCCACGATTACGAATGCTTTGATCGGATCATCCTCGCGGACATCGACCCCACCTTTGCTCTCAAACTCCACTCGGACACGAAACGCAGCCGATTCGAGATTCTGACGCTCAACGCCATGGAATCGGCAAAAGTGGCCGCGGCGATCGCCGAACACAAAATCACCGTCACGCTGAACTGCTGCAACTGCTACACGAATTATTCGATCCTGGAGGCCTGCATGCGCGCCGGATCGCACTATATCGACATGGCGGCGGATATTTATTCCGCGCCAGGCGTGAAGAAACCGGGCAAGAATTCCTTCGAGGCCGAGATCGAGAAATACAACTCGCCTTACCTTGAGAAGGACCTGGCGGGACTGCTCTGCCTGGGCTGCGATCCGGGAGCCGTCAATATCTTCGCCCGATGGGCCATGGACCGCCTGGACACCGCGACCAGCATTCGCGTGTTGGACGCCGACAACGCCGAAGTGCGCGGATACCGGTTCGCCGTTCTTTTCTCGCCCGAGACGCTGTTCGAGGAACTCAACGCCGTGCCCTATTTCGTGAAGGATGGCAAAGTGACCTCCGGCCGGCCGCTCGAAACCGAAATCGAATGGTTTCGTTTCCCCGATCCCATCGGCCTTCAGAAAACCTACGCCGTCGCCCACGAGGAAGGCGTCAGCCTTGGCATTCATCCCGCGTTCGTCGAAAAAGGCGTCAAATACTCCGTCTTCAAATATTCGATTTCCGACAAAGTCTATCACGTGGCCAAGTCGATCGATCTCCTCAATCTGGACACGTGGAAGAAAGTGAAAGTGGACGGCGTGGAAGTTTCGCCGATCCGCGTGGCGACCGCGAATCTGCCAAAGCCAGCCCAACTCGGCGCGACCGTGGACGGATTTTCCTGTGTCGGCACGGAAGTGCGCGGCACCAAGGAACGCAAACGCGTCGAGTATTTCATCTACACCATGGACAGCCATCGCGACACCTACGAGCGATGGGGCTTCTCCCTCACGGTCGTGCAGACCGGCATCCCGCCCGCCCTCGCCGCAAAGTTGCTCGTCACGGGAAAGATCAAAGAGCGCGGAGTCATGATGCCCGAAGCCCTCGATCCGGAACCCTTCATGGAAAACTTCTCCCGCGAAGGCCTGCAAATCTTTGTCGAAAAGCGCGAAGTGGAACGGATGTAAGAAGCCACCGGCTCCCGGAAACGCCAAGCCCCTGTCCGACCTGTGCGAACCGCTCTGCGCTCCGCCGCGCTCCACCGACCGCTCTCAAAGCGTTGGATTTCCAGAGAAAACGGGCGGAGGTTTCTGCAGAAAGGCACTCCCATGAAAACGCTCCCGATGTTCCTGAATGGCGCCTGGGTGCAGGCCGAAGCCGGCGGCGCGCGCGAGATCTTCAATCCGGCCAGCAACGAATTGCTCGCTCTCGTCGCCGACGGCTCCGAACGCGACGCCGAAGCGGCAATCGCCTTTGCCCGGCGCGCATTTGACGACGGCCCGTGGCCGCGGATGCGCGCGCCGGAACGGGCGTCCCACCTTTTCAAACTCGCCGATAAAATCGAGGCCAATACCGATTCCCTGGCCGAATTGGAAACGCGCAACAATGGCAAGCCCCTGCGCGAAGCGAAATTCGATGTCGCCGATGCCGCGGCATGCTTCAGGTATTACGCCGGGCTCATCACGAAACCCCTCGGCCAAACCTACGAAGTCAGCGACCCCAATATCCAGGCAATGGTCACGCGAGAGCCCATCGGCGTCTGCGGCCAGATCATCCCCTGGAATTATCCCCTCCTCATGGCGGCATGGAAACTCGCCCCCGGCCTCGCAGCAGGAAACTGCTGCATCTTAAAGTCGGCGGAGGCGACGCCCCTCACAGCGATCGAGCTTTTCAAGCTCATCGCGGAAACAGGTTTCCCTCCCGGCAGCGCGCAATTGCTTCTCGGTCCGGGCCCATCCGCGGGCCACGCCCTCGCCGCCAGCATGCAAGTGGATAAAATTGCGTTCACCGGAGGCACAGTCACGGGAAGAAAAATCATGTCGGCTGCCACTGGGAATATCAAAAAAGTCACCCTCGAATTGGGAGGTAAGAGTCCGAACATCGTTTTCGCCGACGCCGATTTCGATCTTGCCATCGAGTATGCGCTCTTCGCCATTTTCGCTGGCCAGGGTGAAGTGTGCAGCGCCGGGTCGCGCCTGGTGCTCGATAAAAAACTCGCCGATCGTTTCCTCCCCCGCCTGGCCGAGGCGGCTTCGCGCATCGTGGTGGGCGATGGACTCGATCCTCAAACCGAGATGGGCCCCATGATCACGCCGAACCATCTGCAACGCGTGCTGGGATATATCGATGCCGGCAAAAGCGAAGGCGCGGAACTCATTTGCGGCGGCGCCCGCCTCACGGAAGGCGCGCTCGCGAAAGGCAACTTCGTCGCGCCCACCATCTTCACGCAAACGCGCCCCGGAATGAAAATCGTCCGTGAGGAAATCTTCGGACCCGTCCTCGCGGTGCAACTTTTCGAGACGGAGGAGGAGGCCGTTCGCATCGCCAACGACACGATCTACGGCCTCGCGGCAGGCGTTTTCACCCAGGACCACGGCAAAGGCCTGCGAGTGCTTCACCGATTGCGCGCCGGAATCACGTGGCTGAACACCTATCATCCCACTTTCAACGAAGCGCCTTGGGGCGGCTACAAGCAGAGCGGGATCGGCCGGGAACTCGGCACATTCGGCCTCGACGCCTACCTCGAAACCAAACAGATCAATATCAACCTTGTTCCTCAGAAACTGAATTGGTTCAGTGGCGCATGACCGCCCCACGGACCCCGTGTTCAAATCAAGGAACCCATGGTTGAACTGCGATCCGTCACCAAACGCTTCGGCGGATTCGCCGCCGTCAGCGGCGTGGATCTCACCATTCGAGCAGGCGAATTCCTCACGCTCCTGGGGCCATCCGGCTGCGGCAAAACCACCCTGCTCCGGATGATCTCCGGATTCGAGACCCCCACCGAAGGAACCATCTGGCTCGACGGCGAGGACGTCACCCACGTCCCGCCCTACCATCGAAACGTCAACCAGGTCTTCCAAAGCTACGCGCTTTTTCCCCACCTCACGGTCGAGGACAACATCAGCTTCGGTCTAAAAATGCAAAAACGACCGGCCGCCGAAATCGCCGATCGCGTGCGCCAGGTCATCGAACTCGTATCCCTCGGCGATCTGGAGCGCCGCAAGCCATCGCAACTCTCCGGCGGCCAGCGCCAGCGCGTCGCCCTCGCGCGCGCGATCGTCTGCCAGCCCAAAGTCCTCCTGCTCGACGAACCGCTTTCCGCCCTCGACGCCAAGCTGCGCCACGCCATGCAAACCGAACTCAAGCGGCTCCAAAAAAAGCTGGGCATCACCTTCGTCTTCGTCACCCACGACCAGCAAGAAGCCCTCGCCATGTCCGACCGCATCGCCGTCGTCAACCTCGGCCGCATCGAGCAAATCGGCGCCGTCTCCGAAATCTATCACACACCCCGAACCGCCTTTGTCGCCAACTTCATCGGCCAGGCCAACATCCTCCGCGGCACAGTCATCGCAACCGACCCCGGCGCCTTCTGCCTGCGCCTCGCACCCGGCGTGGAAATCCCCCTCCCCCACGAAACCGTCCACGCGCCCGGAACCGAACTCTGGATTTCCATCCGCCCCGAGCGCCTCCACCTGCAAAGAACCCGCCCCGAAAGTAAGAACGCCTTCGAAGCCGAGGTGGAGGACGAAACGTTCAAAGGCGCGCTGGAAGAGCTCTCACTCCGAACGAGCGGCGGCCTCGAACTCACCGCCATCGTCACCAACAAAAGTGCCGCCCAGGAACCCTTCCGCAAAGGTGAACGCGTCTGGTGCTCCCTCCCCGATCCCGGCTCAAGCCCGCTCTTCAAGATGGTCCGCGAACAGCTCGTGGCATTGGACGATGCGCAATCAAGCAATGTGATTTTGGAACCTTCGGAAAGCGCCCCAAGCCCCAACGAGGCGCCATTCGAAAGCCCAGGGCAACGCCCTGGGAATCCAATCCAAAACAATCCCCAGCCCTGAAAGGGCGAACCCTCAAGCCGCAAGCACTCGCCCAGAGTGTTTCAAATATCCCGCAAAATCAGGGCACAATTCTCAATGCCCGCCCTTTGGCATCGACGAATGCTCCACTTTGAACCGTCGTCCTGGACCAAAGAAAAACACCGACTCTGATTCGCGGGCGCCCACTCCACCCTTCCACATAAACTCCGCCCCGTGCTGAATCATCGGCACGCCAAGCCCTTGATTGATCGCCGGCTGCACGGAAGCAAAAAGGACCTCCTGTTCCGCCTCCGAAGTGAAAAGGATCTCCCCTTTTTCGTTCGCCCGATTGATCAGCATCAGATCGAAATCCGCAAATATCCGCGATCCATTCTTCCTGACGACTCCCTTGTCGTTGCCGCGATCAACGACGCTGAAACCGCCCGGCAGCCGATTGCCGTGAAGAAATTTCTCCTTCCATGTATGCGTGGCTTCCCCAAGCGTCTGTTTTTTGAATCCCTGGGGACACGCCGTCGGATCCACCACCAACCCCGCGAATCGATAGGCCGGATTGTCGGCGGTCTTCGCCTTGCACTCCATGCTTTTGGGGATGCCGCCGGGAATTCCGATCCATTGATCCGAGAGCGGATTCGGCTCTCGCAACGCAATCCAGCAGGTGTACTTTTGCGTAGCGTGAAAGAAGACTTCTTTGTGTTTTTCAAGCATAGGAATTCTTTGTTTCAGTGACAAAACGCTCCAAAAAAGAAATTCTTTCACACCATTTTTGGAGACCTGATCACGCGTCGTAAAATGCCCGATCATTTTTTACATTCTGGCGCCTGAATCCTTTTACCTCACCTGTTCCTCCAAAATGAACGAACCGACACGCCCCGAAGGCCTGGGACCGGAGTGGATCCCGGCTCCACCGCCAAAAGCAATATATTCTTGCGCGATCTCCGACCTCAAACCGCTCATTCAGTTGCTTGTTAGTGACACGACGGACTTCAATGCGCTCAGTGTGCTATCCGGCGATGACGGGAAGGCGTTCTCCCTGTTGAAGGCGGGATCACGAGTGCATTTGACCTTTGTCACCCGTCATGGAGGTCCCCTTGGACCGAAAATCGCGGACCTGCTTTTACAACACCCACTGAAAAAATTGCACACTTGGAGAGTTGGCGAGGATTACGAAATGTCGGCATACGAGACGCCATGCGTTGAGAACGCTCTCTTCTCCATCTGCCGGAGCATTCTAACAACCGCCTTCGATCTCGCGGAGAGCGAAACGCTCCGTGTGAAGTTTTATTAGACCATGTTCATAACCTGATTAAGCAATGCCGGTGAAAATTGAGTGAATTCGAGAAAATACAATCTTTTGTCAGACACAGTTTCTATTCATCCCGTCCTCCAGTTCCCATGAAAAGCTGTTCCCTCTCCGTCATCCTCACCTGTCTCTTGGCAGGAGCCACCGTCCACGCAGTGGACTCATCCGATTCCGGCTTTCGCATCGAGAACGCGGATGACCGCGTTCTGGTCACAGGCGAGTCTCTCGATTTTGCCGTAAAGACCAAAGGTTACTGCACCGGCATCGCCGGCGGAAGCCTGCTCGACAAGAAATCCGGCTTCCATGATCTGGGATTCGGCCTCGATATCATAGACTGGCTCATGGTGCCAGGCAGCGACGAAGCTTACCGCGACAAGCTTCCCGGCGATCTGGCCTACGTCTTCAACAACCCCTTTCACGGCAAGCGCGCCAAGAAGTCAATCGAAGGCCCGCAAATCTGCACGCATGCCAATGCCATGAGTCCGATCTTTCTTCATGGAAAGGACTACCTTGTTGTAAAGCAATCGTGGCAATACACCCTCGCCGCCCCAAACAAGAACACGGGTTCCGTTTGGAGTCAGACCATGGTGTTTCCACGCGGGAAGCGCTACTTCCTCTCATCCGACAAAATGACCGTGAAGAACGCCAGCGATTCGTTGTTCTTCCGACAGGACATGCCAGGACATATCAAGCACAAGAACGGCGATACCTTCAGCGAAGTGTATCTCAGTTATCATGGGCGAATCCCGGCCAGCGAGTTTTCCGAGAACTTCGCGCCGGACGAAAAATTCAACTATCGCCGCGATATCAACGGCGCGCCCGAGCGCTTCATTCGCGCCTACCACCTGCGCGATCCGCAAACCGGCAAAGACGGCCCCTGGCTGGCGGGAATGACACTCAACCCGTCCGATGTTAGCGAAGCCTGGTGCCATCAGCGCGGTTACGTCTGCCTGATCGAGGAGATCGGTGAGCGTCCCATCCAGGCGGGACAAAGCTTCGGCGCCGCCTATGTCGTCGGTTACTTCGATTCCATCGAAGAGATGAACGCCACCTACGATCAATACAAAGGCCACAGCGGTCTCATAGCGGACGAGACTGGTTGGCGGTTAACGAAAAAAAGCGAGTAGGCTTTTCGCCCCTCGTCCCCAAATTGAACGAAGTGGTTATGACTATGGATGAGACGACTCAAACCCCCACTAGCTCCCGCAACGCCACTCCATCATCGGTAAGACGCCGAGGACGGCCAAGAGGATCGATGAACTCGCCTCCCGCGGGAATACCGAGGAGATGAAAGATCGTCGCGGCGAGATCGGGCGGGCGCACGGGACGGGAAACAGGCGCGGCGCCAAGACGGTCGCTGGCTCCAATGATCTGGCCGCCGTCGATGCCGGCGCCGGCAAGGACCACCGAGAAGCATGTGCCCCAATGGTCGCGCCCTCCGGCAGCGTTGATTTTTGGCGAACGGCCAAACTCCCCCATGACGACCACGAGCGTCTCGTCCAGCAGCCCGCGCGATTGGAGATCTTCGATGAGGGTAGCGAAGGTTTGGTCGAATTGCGGGCAAAGCACGTCGCGCACGCGTCCGGCGTTGTTTTTATGAGTGTCCCAAAGCGGATTGCTCTCGGATTCATCTGCGCCCTCGCGCGGCCAGTTCACCTGCACGAGTCGTGTCCCGGCCTCGATCAGCCTCCGGGCCAGCAAAACGCTCTGGCCAAATTTGTGCCGCCCGTAGCTTTCACGAAGCGCCGGCGATTCCCGTTCCAGCGCGAATGCCGAGCGGCTGGCATCCGAGTGCAGCACATCGAAAGCCTTCTGCTGCATGTGGCTGAGTTCGCCGACCGCGGCGTTACACTCTCCGGCTTGAAAATGCCTGTCGAGTTGCTGGAGCAACGAGTAGCGCTCCGAAAGGCGGAGCGTGGAAACGCCGTCATCGAGGCTCATGCCCTCGATGTGCATGGGCGTCTCGGTCGGATCGCACTTCATGAAAATCGGATGCCAGGGCGCTCCCATAAAACCGCCGTTCTGGCCGGGCCACACGATGTGCCCATTATTGTGAATCAATTCCGGCAGCACGACCGAGGACAGCGGGGAACGCTCGCTCGGCTTCCGCGCGCCGACCGCGGCGGCGATGCTGGGCCAATCCTGCGGGCCAGCCGGGACGTTCTCCGCTTTCGTCGCCGGCATGTAACCGGTGAGCATGTAGGCGCCGCTCGTCGAATGGGAATTGATATCGGTGGTCATCGATCGGATCACCGCAAGCCTGTTGGCGACGCGCGCAGTATGGGGCAGCGTCTCGCAAAAATGCATGCCGGGCACACAAGTCGGGATCGACCGGAAATCACCGCGAATTTCGAGCGGCGCTTCCGGCTTGGGATCGAAAGTCTCGTGCTGAGGCGGCCCTCCGCTCAAAAACAAAAGGATGCACGCCTTCGCCCGCCCGAAGCTCGCGCCTTTTTCGACGGATCTCGGAGCCGTCGAACCCTGCGCTCTCAACATTCCCGGCAGCGATAGTCCAAGCGCCCCCAGCCCGCCGACGCGGAGCCATTCCCGCCGGCTCAAGCCGCTCGGTCCTCGCGCGCTGCGTCTTGTCGGGGAGAACATAACTCCGAGATTAGTGGCGGAGCTTCCCCGAGGTCAATCCCTTGTCCTTGGCGCCTTCGCCGCAGGGAAACCGCCAGCGGCGCAGAGCGAGAACTGAGGAGGCGGAAGGTTGACAATTCCATCAATGATTCATTAAACCGTGAGCCATGGATCGATACCGCGCACTCTTCGCAGCCGTCTCGTTATGGATCGCATTGCCAGCGGCGCATGCCGGGATGGACGATCTCGATATCACCTGCGTCGCGAAGAAACTCGACCAGACAACCAAGGTCAGCTCGGGCGGCGGCGATGCGAATGTCACCAAGGAACAATGGGGATACGAGGTGACGCTTGAAAACAAGGCCTTCAAAGATCTCGCCGGACTCGAAATCAAATACATCACTTTTTACAAGACGGAGCAGTTGGGCTCCAAGGCCCCTCCCACGCAAAAACACAAAAGCGGCGCCTCCAAAATCGAAACGATCAAAGGCCACGAAAAGGCAGCGTTCAAAACCGATGCCGTCGAGTTGAAAAAATCCAGTTTGTCGGGAGGATACACTTATGCGGACGGCGCGAAGATTAGCGTTCAAGACGCTCTGGTCGGATTGTGGATTCGCGTTTATCAAAACGGCGCGCAGATCGCCGAGTTTGCCAAGCCCACGAGCCTTGTCACCAAAGAGAAATGGCAGTGAGCGCTTTCGTCTAAAAAAGACGGGGCTGGGAACTCTTTGTCTGTTCGGGTTTCTGATCCTTGCTCTCGTCCCTCGCGCTTTCCCGGACACCGCCGTTCCGGACCGCTCTTATTGGGTATGGCATCGCCGCTCGCCCCTAACGGTCGCGGAGGATTCCGAGTTGCGCCGGCAGGGAGTGGGAACGCTCTTTTGGCACGTCGGAGAAATGGAACTCCGCGAAGGCTCATGGACATGGAAGGCGCCGCCGCTGGCGGCGGCCACCCTGGCGCCCGGCTTCCGGGTCGTGCCTGTGGTGCGCCTCGCGAGCGAGGCAAGGACGCCTTTCACGCCGGATCGCGTGGCGGGATTGGCCGGGAGTTTGCGAGCCGTGGCGGCGCAGTCGGGGGAACTTCAAATCGATTTCGATTGCCCCAACCGCCTTCTCGATTCCTACACCTCGGCGCTCCGGAATCTGAAGAGCGCCATCCCGCGCATTTCGATCACTGCCCTGGCCCATTGGCCGCGCCTTCCGGGTTTTGCCGCGCTCACTCGCAGCGTGGATGAAATCGTGCCGATGTTCTATGACATGCAGGGCGATCCCACGGGCGTTAGCCTCGAAGCTCCTCCTCCGCCCATTCTTGATCCGGCCCAAGTGGAAGCGGCGATGCAGGCATGGAGCGCGTGCCCGATTCCCTGGCGCGCGGGGCTGCCCACGTTCGCGCGCCTCACCGTCTTCGACCGGACGGGCCTCTCGCGCGGGCAGATTCCCAATTGGTCCTGGGAGGACTTCTGCTTTCACAAGGATCTCCACACGCTTGCGCCAACCCGCCTCGGCATCACGCTCTTTCGCGCCACCGCCGGCGCGCGAGTGGCCGCGACGCCCGTGAACGAGGGCGAGATCGTGGTTTCCCGGTTCACGGACCGCGCCGCGCTCGCGCAGGCGGTGGTCCGCGCCCCGGCTGCCGGCGCGAAAGGCGTGGTCTTTTTTCGCCTGCCTGACGACAGCGATCCGGCGGGCGCTTCGCTGCGCGATTTGGGAGCCCTGGGATCCTCCGGCCAGGCCCATCTCCTCCTGCGGCAAAGCGCGGAAGAACAACTCGAACTCGTCAACGATTCAAACTTCGATCTCCCGCCGAGGCTTTCCGGCGACAAGAGCGACCGGGACCGCGGATACGCCCTGGAAATCGATGCGCCGGCGCCCGTTTTTCGCGAGGCGCTCGCGGGCGATTTCCGGCGTGTGGCGGCCCATGCGAATCCCGACGCGAAGAAGCCCATCCCCACGGTCGTGCCGCTCGCCACGCGGCTCACCTTTTGGTTCAGCCAATTGCGCGCCGGCGCCTCGCTGCGAACAGGCTTGCTCCAACTGGCGCCGGATGCCACGCTTAACGGCGTTCGTTACCGCATCATCCCCTGCGAAGGAATCACCGAATGGAAACCAATCTCCCTCCCCGGGACGCCAGCAATTCCGCCATGAAACGAAACCTCGCGCGCGGCATTCGTTTTGCGCTGCCCTTTGCGGCGGCGTTGCTCGGTTTCACGGAATCTCGCGCGCACGCGACCGGCGACTACTACGAGCAGCCGCTCACCACCCTCCCGGATTATCTGCGGCTGGATCAGCTCCCGGCAAAATCCTTCGGACAGATCGAGAGCGAAATGGGCAAGGCGCCCGCGGAAGGCGAATTCATCAATTTCGAGGACGAATTGAAGACACTAACCGCAAAGCCCGGCGCCGAGGCCCTGGCGTCCATCGACAAGATGATCGCGGCAGCGCGCTCCAATCGCGCGACCGGCCACGGGGGCGGCTTCGCGACTTCGTTGCTGAATCTCCTCAATGACGTGCGCGATCTTTTCGCGGGGCCCGCGCAAGCCGCGGAATCGGCCGCCTATCTTGAATGGCGGCTCAACCATGCGGCCGATTTCGGCGTGAACTGGCAGAAGCCCGACGAACCCGCCACCGAAACCACCGACGCCGCATTCTCGGCGCTCACGGAGGAAGTGGAAAAGCAGTTGGCGAAAGCCTCGCCAGCGCTAAAGCCGCACTGGATCTATCTCCAGGGCGCGATGCTTTTCCTCAAACACAACGCGGATGAGAGTCAGGCGCATTTTCTCAAAGTCGCCAAGGATTTCCCGAAGCATCCGCGCGCCGAGGCCGCCCTGTTCATGGCGGCGCGCTGCCAGCTTTTGCGCGCGCGCAACCGCGAGTACACGCAGGGGGACATGAAGCTCGTGGAGAGTGAGCGGCCCTACGCCAAAACACTCTTCGATGAGTTTTTCGCGAAGTATCCGCATGGGCGCTTTTTTGGCGACGCTCTCGGTTGGTACGCCGCGTTCGCATACGATGCGCACGATTTCGCCACCGCGCTGCGATTCTACATCCAGCAAACCAGTCTGCCGGATCATCCCGAGCTCTTCGGTCCGGCCGTGGAGATGGTGGAGAAAACACTGTCTCACCTCGCCTCCGAGCCGCGGGACAAATCATTCGCGGAAGTGGCCAAATATCCGAAGGCCGCCCAGGCTCTCGTCTATCTGGTCATCAACACCAGCGAAGCGGACAATTATAACGGCAAGGAGGATTCCATCGAGGAAGTGCGCGGCTGGCGAAAAAACGTGCTGCCGCGCCTCGGAGCGGCAATCGCCGCGGAAGCGAAACGCTACCAAAACGCGGAATGGAAACCGCGTTATCTGGCGATGCTGGCCTACGCGGCGAGCGGCGCGGGCCAGCAGGAGCAGGCCCTGAAGCTGCTCGAAACCGCGGGAAGCGCCGGTCAGGAAAGCGATGACCTCCTCTTCGCCCGCGGAGTCGTCCTCCACCGGGCAAAGCGCGCGGGAGACGCGGCGAAGGTATTGACCACGCTCCTCGATAAATTCCCGAAAAGCCCACTGGCAAAGGGCGCCCGGCTGCGGCTCGGACTCGCCCTGGCGGACGATCATCAGGGCGGCGAGGCCGTGCTGGCGCTCGGCAAACTTCTCAAAAAACCTGGAAACGCGGACAAGAAACCGGAAGAAGCCGCGGAGGATGAGGACGCTCGGGAAGAACGCGCGGAACCCATCTTGTACGATCTCGATCTCGATCAAGTCCGCGCGCTGATCGATACCCTGCTGAATTTCGCGCCGGTCGAAGAGCTTGTGATGACGGCGATGGCGCCGGGCCTGGATCCGGTCCTGCGTCTGCAGCTCACCGAGCCTGTCGCCCAGCGGCTGCTCGCAAAAGAACAGTTCGAAGAGGCCCGGAAATATATCACACCCGCGCAATGGGAATTGGTGGCTGCCCCCATCGCCAGGCTGACGAAGGAGGCCGAGGAAGCCAAAGAGCCCGCCGCGCACGCCGCCGCGTGCCTGAAGCTCGGAGACGCCTGGGCCGCCGCCCGCGGAAAGCTCCTCACGTATCCTCTCGATACCGACGAGACGCGCCACACCGTGTACATCGACTTTTCCGCCAACGCCGACGTGCGCCGCGCCGACAGCGCGCCTTTCATCGGCGCCGCGGGGAACTACAAGCTCGATCTCGAAAACCGCGACGAGTTGAAGCATGCGTTCAAATGGTGGCTGGACGCCTCCGACGCCCAGCCTGGGACCGCGCTCGCGGCGCAGGCCCTCTGGCGCGCGCTGAAAGCGATGCCGCAGATTGCGGATGTTTCTCCGTTCACTTACGACCGCGCCCTCGCGCGCAATTGGAGCGATGTCTCGCGGAAAATCTATGATCGGCTCAAGAAGGAATGCGCCGATTCCCCCGAAGCGAAACGATATGCCGTGGCGTGGGATTTTCCCGCGCCGAAAAAGAATGACGCCGCTGACGATTCTCCCAGGGAGCGCAACCCGGCGGGCAACTGGATTTCCGGAGCGGCAGCCCTGAAGATTGAAGACGAAGGCGCGGGCTCCACAGACGACGCGAACGCCGTGACGAAGGATCTGGAAAGCCTTGCGGATGCCGCTGGAACGGAGACTTCCGCGAAGCTCAAATCCGAGGCGACGGCGCTGGCCGACCGCGCGCGAAAGGCGTTCACCGGGCTCTACGATGCGCGCTGGGTGAATCTCGCCGACGATCTCGCGCTGTTTTTTGCCGAACCTGATCCGGGTTCCGAAGTCCGCCAGCGCTATGTGCAAATGCGCTTTCGCTTCGCCAAACAATCCGCCATCGGAGGCAATGGCTACGGAGACGACGAAAAGAAGGAAGACCCCGACCAAACCCTTCAGAATGACATCAAGACCGCGCTCGCCGATCCAAAGGTCAAGCCCGTGGCGGACTACTTCGAGTTTCTGAATCTTGCGGTCATCGCCAACCACTTCACCTGGGTGAAGTTGAACGACAAGGATAAGAATGGGGATCCGGACACCTATCGCTCGCACGATTATCTGCTGCTCGCGAAAGAGACCCGCGCATTCCTGGAACGCCGCCCGAAGAGCCGAAAACGCGAGGCCGCCCTGTTGATGGAAGCGCGCGCCATTTATCGCGCCAGCGAGGATATCGCGCTCCGAAACCTTGTCACGTGGCCCCAAGCCGCCCGTTGGGAAGGCGGCTACGCGGTCGTCTATACGCGCCAGGAGCCCTTCGACGCAAAGCGGGTGATTGCCGCGTTCGACGCCTACGACCACGCCTTCCCCAAGGGACGCTATGCGGCGGACATCCGGGCCTACCGCGCGGCCGTGGCCTTCCGCCTGCGCGAATGGAAAAACGCGCTGGCACTGTCCGTCGCCCAATTGGAAGACCACGCCGATCCCGCGCTGGACGCCGAAGCCGCCAACCGGCTGGGCGATGTTTTCGCCCAACTCACCGACGAACATTTCCGCGCGGACATCCTCTCCGCCATTCGCGCTGTTCCGCCCGCGAAGGAGTTTCTGGCGCAGTACCTCGCCCCCGCGGAGGAAGACCCGAGCCGCGATCATCCGCTCCGCTTCATGAAAGACTGGCTGCGCGAACAACTCGCCATCAAGTAACAAGAGCCGGTGGCAAACCACCCGCCCACCCGCCGCCGCATGCAATCCGCACACGAGTTTTGACAATCACCACCACAAAACCGCCGTTCCTCAAATCCGCCATGAAAATCGCATTCTCCACCATATTGAATCTGAAATTCCCGGTGCTCGCCGCCGTGGCTTTTGCATTGCTCCATGCTCAAGGTTTCGCCGATGAGCTGCGTGAATCCTACGTGGCGCGCCTCTCCGCGAGAGACCATTTCAGCAGCCGGGGAGAGCGCCTCCACTCGGCCGCGGAAGTCATCCGGCAGGATCGCGCAAACTACTACGTCTATAACATTCGGGACGACGAAGACGAACCCGACACTTTCTTCGCGAACAAAGCCAACCGGGCGCGCCTCGAACAGTTGCTGGAGCACGGCAGGAGCGAGGGCAGCGCCGTCCGCCGCGTCATGAACGGCACCCCGCTGATCAAGGTCATGATCTACCGGGACGACGCCGGGCGGGACTATATCACCGTCACGGTGATTTCCGACTAGCGGGGTTTTCCCCGTTAACTTCGCTTCCAACGCCTTTTGGCATCAGCATTCCGCAATCGGGCGCGCGGTTGTCCGCACCGCAAACGAAACTGAATATTTCATCCTCGACGGCGGGGCGGCGAAATTGTGGCAAGAAAAGCAACCGTATAATTCAGCAGGTTGTAAGGTAACAGGTGATAACCCGGCTCCTTTGTAGTGGTTTGATTGATTGTCACGCCTGCGGCGATTAGCGCAGCCGTCGGTTTCCACGGTTTCACGCTGCCTTTCGGTCGGAAGTGTTCAACGTCGTATTCCTTCTTCGATTCAAGCGGACGCTCACAGAACGCGCACTTTCGTTCCTGAAGATCGATGAACACTTGCTTGATCTCGCTCCACATCGGGCTCTCCTCAGCGTCGTAGGAACCCTGCAGCCGAAAAGATTCTGTGCGCGCGTTCGCTCGCGTGCGCCATCCGTGTTTCTCCGCATCTACTCGCCGCTCCAGTTCCGCGCGCGAGACGTCGTATTGAATCATGCCTTCGCCTTTTCGATGCCCTTGCTCCACACGCGCAGCAGTTGCTCCGCGGCCCGGTCGTCGCCTGCGCGCGCCTTCAGCGTCAGCTCTTTCATCCGCCGCTCCTTTACACCCGTCCGCGTGCTTTCCATTCCGAAGAAACTCGTCAGCAGGACCTGATCCGCGTCCAGCCCATGCACCGGCTCGGGGAGCCGTCTCGCCAAGCTCGATTGCTTTGGCCCCGGCTGCATCACTATGATATTCATCCACTCCAGCGAGCCCACCACCAGCGGGCTGTGCGAGGTCGCGATGAATTGGAGGTTGGGAAGGATTTTCGCCAGTGTCGGCAGCACCGTCATCTGCCATTTCGGATGCAAGTGCAGATCGATCTCGTCCACCATCACGATGCCACGATTCTCGACCAATTTTTCGCCGGACGGACAGGTGTGGCAGACATGGAAGAGCAAGTCGGCGATCCAACCCACGTAGGCTCTATACCCATCCGATAGCGCGGGAAACGGCGCCTTCATCCCTCCTCGCTCGAACACATACTCACCCTCCTTGTCCTGCTCACCGTTGAAAAGGTAATGGCTCTTTCCCATCAACCGATTGATTAAATGCAGCACCTGAGTGTAGCGACCGTGGTTGGTGCTGCGCATTTCGGGTAGCCAGGTGTTGAGTGGACGCAAAGAGTAGTCTTCCTCGAAAAGGCCCATCACCCGTTTTGCCCGCTCTCCTGATTTTGTTCCGAGCTGGAACCGGCTCGCTTTTTCCGCACGACGGGTCGCCCCGTAACCCACCATGAAGAATGCATCCGAGTCCGAGTTGAAGACCGGATGCCATCGCTTCTCCTCGGGATGCTGCCATCGCAGCCTTTCGAGATCGCCCTGGAGAGTCACCTCGACGTGTGATTCGATGGTGGCCAGGCCACAACGGTCTTGCGCATGCGGAGTGAATTCCGCCTTGAGCACCGCACGGAGCGGCTCGTTCACTGCCGGCTGCCGGCGTACCAAGCGATACGGGAAAATACCCGAATCACCCACGGCAGGGCCGAGGGATGCTAAAGCGATGGCCTTGAGAAGTGTCGTCTTCCCAAAGCCATTGTTGCCCAGGAGAAGGTTGACATTCGGAAATCTCGGCTTTGGAATGCCGAGTTTTTTGAAATCCTGATCCGGATGCACGAAAGCGATGTCCGAGCTTCGGAACGTGCGGAAGTTTTCCAGTCGGATGTGGTCGATATACATGGGTGTCAAATCTTCTTGTAGATGATGAACCGGAAAAAGTCTAACTAGTCGGTGTTCACAGCCAGTTTCTCCACTGTCCGTCTGACCAAACATGATAGCCTGATTGGTCCTTTTTCGGCTTTATCTAAGTGGCTGGATCGGGGTAATGGCCTGTTCCTCGTGAGCCGCGATCATTGGAATCCTCTTCCTTCCCAAATCCTTTGGGAAACAGGAGCCAGGTTTGTCATCGCTCGCAGCGCGGCATCGACCGAGCGATGCCCTCCGGCAAATAGGATGGCTTCCGATTGGAAATCCGTCCCCACCCTCAGCCAATGAGCGTATCGACCTGGGAGATGTAGGTGTCGAACGGGTCGGGCATCGCAAGGTGACGGGCGTTCTCCAGGGATATGGCGTCCCAATTGATGACATACGGGAGCTGGCGCTTCTGGAATTGGGCGACGGCCAGGCCGCGGCCGTGGGCGCGGGTGTCGGCGGGTGGAATGCGCATGGCATCGAGGCGGCGGACGCTGTCGTTGAATTCGCCGATGGCTTTCGCCGGAGTCAGGGCATGGAAGAGGCCGCGCGCGGGGTTGATATTGTGATACTCGAGATCGAGGCTTTGCAGCCAGGGGTCCTGCCAGGTGAGGCCCTCGCTTTCGCGAAAGGTATCGAGCAACCACTTCTTGGAGATCCAATCCACGCCTCCGAGCAGGAGCTCGGGTTTTGTGCCCAGCGCATCGAGTGTGAATTCCCAGATCTCCAGGATCCAATCCGTCTCGGGATCCCGGCCACGGAGCGCGCTTTTGGCGTGGGCGAGGAATTCATGCTGAATGTCGAGCGCGGGGCGTGTGCGGCCGTCGTCGAGAGGGACCACGGCCCGGCCGGTGCCTTCATGGGAAATCTGCCGCGTCGCCAGGACCGAGTCCTGAAGAATGACCTCCTCGGGAATGTTTCCCTCTTCGATGAGCGTCAGAATCAGGGAGGTGGTCCCGATCTTGAGCGCGGTGGCGAAGGGGCTCATGTTCGAATCGCCAATCAGCAGGTGCAGGCGCCGGTATTTGCGATAGTCGGCGAGCGGTTCGTCGCGCGCATTGATGATGGCGCGGTTGAACTGCACCCACTGATAGATGTCGTTCACGATGTGATCGGCCCGCTGGCTGAGTTGGAACGGCACCGAAGGCCCCGGCTGCGGCGCCTCGAACTCAAACGCCAGCGGACTCGCCTGCCCAACGCGGCCGGCGCCGGTGAAAAGCTGCCGCGTCGCGAGAAAGGAGAGCAGCGTTCCCAATAATTGCGGGCTGAACTGCAGCTCGCGTTTCATCAGGTAGTTTTCGTGGCATCCGAAAGTGGCGCCCGTGTGATGATCGACGTTGTTCTTGATGAAGGCGACTTCCTCGCTCACGCCCAGCGTCTCCAGCGCCGATTGGAGGAGCATATCCCCGGCGATGTCGTAGGCCACGGCGTCGCGCACGGTGCGGGATTCCGGCGAGGAATATTCGAGATGCCCCATGTCGATGTAGAGGCGCCCCCCGTTCAAAAGAAATCCGCCGTTCCCGGGCGGTTCTTCGTAGTCGCGATAGTGCAGGTCGATGACGCCGGCCTTTGCCTTCTTGAAAAGATAGTTCTTCACCCGCGCCGGCCACGCGTCGGGCCCATGCAGCGGATCGCCTGTCACCAGGCAACCGTATTCGGTTTCAATGCCGACGACGCGATTCATAGCCGGAGATTATTCGAGTGTCACAACCCGGAGGGTCGCTCCGCGCCCGGAAACAAACAACCTTAACTTATCGCGTACAGAATTCTGCCGCAATGCTCGCAATGAACGATCTCACGCCGGGCTTTCACGCGGACCGCCGTTTGCGTCGTCACCTTCATGTGGCAGCCCATGCAAACGTCATGCTCCAACGGCACCACCGCTTCGGTTTTATTGACGAAGAGCCGATTGAACGTGTCGAGGAGATCCTCTTCGACATCGACCGCCAGCGACGCGCGTTCCGCTTCCAGTTCCTTGAGCTGCGCCGTCACCGCCTGTGTTTTTTCGGCGAGATCCTTGATTTGCCGCTCCACCATGGCCTTCGTCGCCTGCGTCTGGCGATCGGTTTCCGCCGCCAGCGTCCTCACCTTTTCAGCGTTTTCCATGAGATCGAGTTCGCGATCCTCGATCCCTTGAATGTCGCCCTCGAACCGCTTGATCTCATTGCTCAGCGCCTGGAACTCCTCGTTCTTCCGTGTCTGAAATTTCTGCGTCTGGTACTTCGCGATCGAATCCCGCTTCGATTGCGCTTCGTTTTCCAGCTTCTTGCGCTCCACTTCGATCTCCCGGCCTTTCTGCCGCACGGCTTCCAAATCCTTGAGCGCGGCAGCCAGTTTATCGTCCATCTCCTTCCGTTCAAGGGGGCCGATCTTGAGTTCCTGTTTGAGTGTTCGGATCTTGCGGTCGCGATCTTGAAGGACGAGTAACTTTTCGATTTCCGGGAGCATTGTCTCTATAGTGCGGAAAACCGGCGGGAGCGTCAACGGATTGCGGATTGGGGATTTCGGATCGCGGATTGGCGGGCGCGAGTCGGCCTCGGAGTTCCGAGGCCAGTCTGACCGGTCTGACCGGTCGGACTTGTCAGACGATTCGGACCGATAATCCACTGAAGGCGTCTTGCGACGGCCTTAGTAAAGCATCGTCTCTTCGGGAGGATTGCACTTTTCCACTTTGTCGGCCTTCAGCACGGCGATCCTGCGGCCGTTTTCGATGGGGAAAGTGGCGGTGCCGGTGACCTTGACCCAGGACATCTCGGGGAGTTTGGGAGCCGCGTCGCCCTCGACGAGGGCCGCCACGGGGCGGGCGTCCGCCGCGCAGCACGTCATGAACATGCGGACCGCTTTGAAACGCGTGCCGTTGGGATTGTTCGTCGTGTCGGGCATGAGCTGGCCGATCAATTCCACGGGCTTGCCTTCAAAATCTTTGCGGAGCGCATTGTCCTGGGCCGCATAAAGCAGATCGAGGACTTCGGCGACGATCCGCCCATCTGGGGTGCGCTGGAGATAATCTTGAGGCGGAGCGGGCTGGGCGTTGGCCGCCGGAGCGGGCGCGCTGGCCGCGGGCGCGGCGGAAGCGCTGCCATTGGTGGGAAGCGGCATATCCACCGGCGCCGGGGGCGCATTCTTCTGGGCGGTGGGAGACCGCAGGCTGGAGGCATCGGTGATTTCCACCCGGTTGAGCATCACGTTTTTGCCGAAGTTGTCGGGCGAGAACATCGCCGCGGCAGTCACCGGCAAAAGAAGAATGAGGAATGTGAGCACCTTGCCGGCGGCAATCCTGGAAAGGCCGTGGCCGCACTCCGCGGCGGAACAGCAGTTCGCATCCGCGGGGAACAGCAAAAACACCGTCGCCATCACCCCCATCGCCACGCCCGCGAGCAGAACGTAGGGACGAAAGGTCGGATGCAGGAACGCATGGATGCGTCCGCTAAAATAGAAATAAAGGAGGACGGAACTCCACGCGGCAAGAGTGGCGCATGGGAGCCAGCGGGAGAAGATCTTGTTCATCATCGTAGGGAAGAGTAAGCGAGAATCGCGAGAATTCAAAGGATACACCCATTTTCGAGCGCGGCCTTAGAGTTGCATGCCCGCGATTCGCCAGCAGATCAGTCCGACGAGGACGAACATCACGATGCCGAAAAGGAAGACGAGGCGCCTCCGGAAGATGACGCCGTAAAGGAAGAGCAGCTTGAAATCGAACAGCGGACCAAAAACCAGGAAGGCCAGTTTCGCGGCAAACGGAAAGGTGGCGAAGCTGGCCGCGATGAAGGCGTCGGTGGTGCTGCAAATCGCCAGGAGGAACCGCAGGACCATCATGGAGCCGATCGCCAGCGGCGCATTCGTCGCCAGCGGCAGAATCACCTGTTGATTCACCGCCGTGTTGAAAACGCTGGCGATCACGGCGCCGATAATCAGGAAAAAGGCGACATCGAGGAAGTCGGCGGTCGCGGATTGGACGGCGAGGAGAAGCTTGCGCGCCACGCTCGAGGACGCCGCAAGGTCCGAGAAATCCTGCGTCGGCGCGGCGGCGACACTGAGCCCGGACCGGCGGCGCGCGGCTGGCTGATTGAGCATCGCCGGAAGGAGCATGCTCTCGGGTTTGACCGTGCGGGCGATCAGGCCGGCGCCCACGGCAAGGATGTAGCCCAGGGCCAGGCGAAGGCAAGTCATGACCCAAGGGTTCTGACCCCGGAACGCGGCGAAAGTGCTCACCGCGACGATGGGGCTCACGATCGGCGACGCGAGCATGTAGGTGACCGCCGCCGAAAGCGGCAGGCCCTTCCGGATAAAGCGCCGGATGACAATGACGCTGCCGCATTCGCACATGGGAAAGATCAATCCCAGCAATCCGCTCAGGAAAACCGAACCCACACCGCGTCCGGGAAGCAGGCGCGCCATGCGTTCCGGAGAGACGAAGACATCGACAAACCCTGAAATGATCGAACCCAGCAGCAGAAACGGAACGCCCTCAAAGAGGACGCTCAGAAAAGAAACTGCGAAATCATTCAGGTGAAAGGAGAACCAGGACATGAGTGCGATCGGAAAATTAGGCCGCCGTGGAGGCGAGGCGCGCTACCGTGCAGTGTGAGCTTTCATGTTGCAAGCGAGCGCCATCGAAACCGAAAAAGGGGAGCAAATAACGGCGGACGTTTGAATCACCTGCCACGGGCTGTTTTCTTTGCTCCCTTTCGAGAGTGGAGAGGCGGATCTACCCGCGGACACCCCACCTGCGCAGAGCGGGCGCAATACACATCGCTATCGGCTCCGGAAGGCGAAATCCGCGCGCGGCTACGTACTGTAGGACTGCTCCACCCGGTGGGCCACGTCTCTGTAGCCGTAATCGACCTCGTAGATGTCTTTCATGCACTTCAGGTATTCTTCCTTCTTGCCCAGGCGCTCATAAATGAGGCCGAGCTTGTAGAGAATCTCCTTCTTGGTCGAATCCATGGCCATGATCTCGGCCGCCGAATCCTGAAACTGCTTGATCGCGAGATCCAGCATGTTCATTTCCGTGTAGCACTGGCCGAGCAGATTCATCGCCCGGAGGCGCGCGTTCGGATTCTGCCTCGCTTTCTGGAGTTCCTGGACAGCGGCGCGGTATTGACCGGCATTGAAAAGCTGCTCACCGAATTCGAAGCGAAGCTGCAGATCGGTGGGATTGCGTTCCACGCGCTTTTTGGCGTCTTCGATCAGCAACTCCGCCTTTTCCTTCTTCATGGCGGCGAACTGGTCGCGGGCCTGGACGGCATCTTCGTGATCGCTGCCGCCCCACTCGCCCAGCCAGGCTTCCAGCGGCTTCATGTGCAGATCGAGTTGCTTGAGCTTCAGTTCGCTGAGCTTCCGAACGATCGAGGGATCGCTGCCGCTGAGGAGTCCGTTGATGTGATGGTAGTAGTAGAGAGCGCCGTTGAAGCTTTCTTCGTCTCCCTCCTGCTCGAAACGGTCTTCCCACAGCCGCGCAATCCGCCGCGACAAATCGATGTTGTCCTGCGCCTGGTCCCACTCCGGCGCCAATTCGCCGATCTGTTGGTCGATCATCTCGACGCTCTTCACCACGCGGCTCTTTTGCTCGAGCGAAACCGCTTCGTCCTTGTTCTTGATCAGGTCGCGATAGCTCTGCGCCGTATCCCATCCACCGCTTTTCATGGACGCAGTGGCCGCCGCATCCTTGCTATTTTTCACCGCGGCCAAGTCGGACGGGTTGATTTCCGCAATCTTCGAGTAAATCTCGACCGCCTTGTCAGGCTCGCCCATCGAAAGATACTGAATGCCCAGTTCGTGCATCGTTTTCGTGTCCGTCGGCGCGCCTTCGATGATGGTTTCCAAGGCAAAAGCGGCGATCTCGGGAAAACCGGCCGCCTTGGCGGCTTCCTTCAGCAAATGATTGATCTGCGGATTGAACGGATCCGTTTCCAGGCTTTTCTCCGCAAGTTCCATCGCCGCCTTCGGGTCCTTTTTGATCATGCTCGTCCCCTTCAGGGAGGCGGTGGAGAGACCGGAGAGAAAGCTTTTCTTCCCTTTGCTGGCGATGATTTCCACCTTCCGCAGGCGTTTCCGTCCATCGAGAAACTGCGGAAAATCCTTGAGCACGGCCTGGAGGAGGGAGATCGCGTAACCGTAATTGCGGATCTCAATGGCATGCATCGATTTGAGCCAAAGAGCGCGCGCGTTATCGGGTAAATCCTTTTCGTTCATATCTGGGGCTCGTGAACTTAACATCTACCCCCTATCTTTGACAATGGCGCTCAGAGAAAAAGAACGGCGGGGCAATCGCAGATTGCAGACGAGGGGAATTTCAGACGGCTCACCCGCTTCCCTGTCACCGTTTTTCACCTTCCACGGTCCGCCGCTTCCGCGATTGCAAAATTTCGGCCTACCGGATCGGCGGCGTCAATTTATCGCTATCGTCCTTCTTCCGGTCGATTTTCTTGCCGAACATCCCCATCAGGGCTTCCTTCTCCACTTTCGCATTTTCGACGAAATTCGTGGGGCCATGTTCAAAGAGCACCGTGAAGGCGAAAGCGGATGCCAAAAAAATCGTCGCCCAGAATAAAAGTCGGAGGAGTCCCATGGAAAAGGAGAATGGACATTTCTAACGCAAGAGCAACACCGCAGCAAGGGCTCATGTCTTGAAGATCAATCCGAAGAACTTCTGCATTTCCGCCCACGATTTCTTGTCGGCTTCCTCATTGTATGCCGCCCCCTTTGCTGTTGTCGTTGCCGGCATCCGGACGGGTGAAGGAGTGGACGGCGCCCGGATAGGCGATGAAATCGTACTTCGCGTGCGCCTTGTCCATCTCGCTCTTGAAAGCGGCGACTTCCTCCGGCTTCACGATCGGGTCGTCGGCCCCGTGCAAAACGAGGACCGGACACCGGATGTTTTTGGCATCCTCCGGCGCAGGATTGCTGAGGCCGCCATGAAAGGTGACCACCCCCTTGAGCGGAGCGCCGCTGCGGGCAAGTTCCAGCGCGCCGGTCCCGCCGAAGCAGTAGCCAATGACGGCCGCCTCGCCGGAAACCACGAGTTTGTTGTTCGTCAATTGTTCGAGGCCCGCTTTCAACCGTTCCCGATACAGCGCGCGATCGTTCTTGTACTTTGCGGCCAGGGCGGACGCCTCCTTGGGGTCGGATGGCCGGACGCCTTTGCCATAGATATCGGCGGCGAATGCCACGTAGCCGAGTTCCGCAAGCTGCCTGGCGCGGCTCTTCGCGTAATCGCCCACGCCCATCCAGTCATGAATGAGCAGCACCCCGGGGCGCGGCTTGGAATCGGAGTCGTCGTACGCGAGGAAGCCCTCCAGCGCGGTGTCGCCTGCCTTGTATTCGACGACCTCCGTGTGAATTTTCGCTTCGGCTGGAGAGTTCATGGCGGCAAATGCAACGAGAAGGGTTGATAAGAAAAGAGGAGCTTTCATCGGGGTAAATCTGGCGGCCTATTTCGATTCGCAAATGGCGTCCCCGGCGGATGGGCCGGCGATCCTCACGAGGGGCATGCTTCGTCGATCGCGCGGGTCAGCGCATCCACGGCCCTTCGAATCTGGGATTCCGTGACGCAATACGGCAGCATGAGCGCGATCGTGTCTCGAATCGGCCGCGTGAGCAGGCCGTGGCGGCGGGCCGCCACGCACACTTTGGCGCCGGCCAATTGCCCGGCGGCGAACGGCTCCCCGGCATTCCATCCCACCTCGATCCCGGCGATGAAACCGCACTGCCTCACGTCGATCACCCGGGGGCGCCGCGCCAAATTCGCGAGCAGCCGGTCCAGCAGCGCAATCTTGCGTTGAAGCTGATCGAGCACCTCTTCTTCCCGGAAAATCGCGAGACTCGCAAGGGCGGCGGCGCAGCCGAGCGCATTCGCGGTGTAGCTGTGCCCGTAGTAAAGCGTGCGCTCCGACCCTCCAAGAAAGGCCGCAAAAACGCGCTCGGTGGTAAGGGTGGCGGCCAGCGGCAGATAGCCTCCGGTGAGGCCTTTCGCCAGCGCGATGAAATCCGGAATGACTTTTTCTTGTTCGCAAGCGAACATCGTTCCCGTCCGGCCGAATCCCGTCATCACCTCATCGAGGATGAGGAGCACTCCCTCGGCGTCGCACCAATCGCGCAATTCCGCCAGCATCCCTTTAGGCCAGAGGCGCATTCCCGCCGCGCCCTGGATAAGCGGCTCGATCACCACCGCCGCCAGCGCGCTGGAATCCATGCCCTTCAATTCTTGAAGCGACCCCGCGCGCTGCACGGGAAATTGCCACGCCGAAAAGCGATCGTGAAACGCCGGGATCCCCCCGAGACTCGAGGCGCCCATCGTATCTCCGTGATAGGCGCCGGAAAAAGCCACGAAGCGCGTCCGCTTCGGCTGCCCGCTCTGCTGCCAGAATTGCGCCGCCATTTTCAATGCCACCTCGATGGCTGTGGAGCCGTCGTCGGAAAAGAAAACGCGCGACAGCGTGTTCGGCGGAAACAGCGCCACGAGATCTCTCGCCAATTCCGCCGCCAGCGGATGGGTAAAGCCCAGGAACGACGTGTGCGCGGCTTGCTCAAGCTGCGCGCGAACGGCTGCATCGATCCTCGGATGCCGGTGGCCATGAAGATTCGTCCAGATGGAAGAATTGCCATCGATATAGTCCCGGCCTTCGCTGTCCCGCAGAAGCGCCCCTTCCGCGGAGACGATAATGAGGGGATCATGCTCCGGCGCGCACCATTCCTTGTGCTGGGTGAATGGATGCCAGAGATGGGCCTTATCAGCGGCGATCGTATCTTCTGTGTTCACGGCCAATCAAAAATCAGAATCATTCATCGCCTTCGTCCTCCTGCTTTTCCCACGAGCCGCCCCGGTCGGTGATCATCTTCTCAACCGCGGCGATGTCCTCCCAGGAGAGATGTTTGCGCTGGTACTTGCGCCACAGCACGCCGCGCAATTCGACCAGGTCTTCGAGCGGCGGGTCGTCGTAATAGGTCCACGTGGCCTCGTTTTTGAGCTTGGCCTGCAGCCGCCAGCGACCGCCAAATTTCTCCGCGCGGACCTCGCGTTTCTCGCCTTCGGCGGTCTCGGTTTTCCAAATGTGAGTATTGCGCATCGTATTTTGTGTGGAGCGGGCGGAGCTTTTGGCAAAAATACCCGTCCTTTGAAAGTCCTCGCCAAATTTCTTATCTATCTTGCCGCCGTCGTCACGCTGGGAGCGCTGCTTGCCCCGCCGCTTTATTGGGGGGCCCAGACGCTGGCGGGCCAGGGGGTATTCAGCTTCCTGGGGGAATACAAGTTCCAGAAGTTTTTCGATCGCGCCGCCCTTGTGGCGGCGTTCGCGCTGCTCTGGCCGGCAATTCGCTGGCTGCGCATCAAAGGCTGGCGCGGCGTCGGGCTGGAGCCGGACGCCCACTGGCTGCGGCACTGGGCGGCAGGCTTCATCATCGCCGGCGCGATCGTGGCGGGCATGGCCTTCGCGTACGTGGAGTGCGGCGTCTATACATTGCGCCCGGCGGCCCCATGGGGAAGGCTACCGATGATCGCGCTGTCCGCCGTGGTGGTCGGATTTGTGGAGGAAGCGCTTTTTCGCGGCGCCATTTTCGGGCTTTTGCGCCGCACGCTGCGGCCTTATCCGGCGCTCTTCTGGGTGACGGCGCTCTTCGCCCTGGTGCATTTCCTGAAGCCCGACGACAGCTTCGACCCTCATCCCATCGGATGGCTGTCGGGATTTGCGCTCGTACCGCATGTTTTTCATCAATTCACCGATCCCATGACATTTCTCGCCGGCTTCGGCACGCTCTTCGCCCTGGGATGGCTCCTCGGCGATGCGGCGCTGCGCACGCGATCCCTCTGGATGAGCATCGGGCTGCATACGGGCGTCGTATTTGTGAAAATGGGCTTTGCCGCCCTTTCAAAGCGCGGCGAAATGCGTCTGCCGTGGATCGGCTCGGAACTTCAGATTGGGCTCGTGCCGATGGCGCTCCTTCTTCTGGCATGGATCATCGTCCGCCTTTATCTCGCCCGTGAAAATCACGCCCTTCCTGCGAAAGAGCTTTGAGACGCTGCTCTCCCTTCTTTATCCGCCGCATTGCGAAAAATGCGGGGCGGACACTGCTGCCGGGATATTTCTCTGCCATGCCTGCGGCGCGGAGGCCCGGCGGATCGAAGCGCCTTTTTGCGAGCGCTGCTCGGAACCCTTCGCCGGCGCCATCGACGCCGCTTTTGTCTGCCCGAGGTGCGGAGGCCAGCCGAATCATTTCGAATGCGCCGTCACCCGGTATCTCAGCAAGGGCGTGGTGCGCGAGTTCATCCACCGGTTCAAATATAACGGCCACTTCCATCTTCGCCATCCGCTGGCGGACTGGCTCGCGGAGGTCCTCGAAGACGACCGGATTCACGCGCATCCCTTCGACGCCTTCGTGCCCGTGCCGCTCCACCCGGCGCGCTTGCGGGAGCGCGATTTCAACCAGGCGGAAGTCCTCGCCGATCTGCTGGCTCTTCGCGCCGGGAAGCCCGTGCTGCATGCCATCCACCGCATTCGCTACACCACCACCCAGACGCGGCTCGAACGCCGGCAGCGGATGGAAAACTTGCGAAACGCCTTCCGCGTGCGACAAACTGCCCTTGTGCAAAGCCGCCATCTCATTCTAGTGGACGATGTCTTTACCACAGGTTCGACCGTGGACGAATGCGCTCGCGTCCTGCGCGAGGCAGGCGCCGCCTCCGTCCGGGTCGTGACCGTGGCGCGCGGCTGATCTCTTTTCTTACGACTTGTTTCTTACGCTCATGGGCATTTTCAACAAACCGCCGTTCAACTCCGACAAACGCCGCGAATTCCCGGAAGGCCTCTGGCAGAAATGCCTGAGCTGCGGCGAAATGATTCACAACCTGGAACTCGTCCAGAATTTCCGCGTCTGCCCGAAGTGCGACTATCACTTCACGCAAAGCGCGAGGGAACGGCTCGACATGCTTCTGGATCCGAAATCCTTTGAGGAGCACGACCCCGGGATGGTTTCCGTGGACACGCTGAAGTTCACCGGCATGGCGAGCTACACGGACAGGCTCAAAAGCTACCAGAAAAAGACCGGCCTGAAAGACGCCGTCCTCAGCGGCTTCGGCCGAATCGACGGCAAAAAGCTGGGGATCTCCGTGATGGATTTTAATTTCATCGCAGCCACCATGGGCTCCGTGGTGGGCGAAAAGCTGACCCGGTGCGTAGAGCGATCCACCAGGGAGGGTCTGCCGGTAATCATCGTTTCCGC
>Ga0206813_1057_pt2 | contig 27102 bp, 28 predicted proteins | sample Alteio_BWOrgCont_92_FD_152856 | JGI IMG/M metagenome (GOLD analysis project Ga0206813, IMG submission 152856) | Enriched cells from forest soil in Barre Woods Harvard Forest LTER site, Petersham, Massachusetts, United States -... | ecosystem: Environmental > Terrestrial > Soil > Temperate forest >...
TCGTATGCGACCTGGCCGCGGACCTGGGTCGAGGCGCTGGCGTCGCCCGCCAGCCGGGCGTAGAGCGCAGCGTCGCGCGGCTGCTGCTGGCCGAACACCTCCATCGTCGAGCCTGGCCCCGCGGACTGCAGGAGCGTTGCGGCGTCCGCGAGGCGCCCCGCGGCACCGAGGACCTGCCAAGCTTTCGCCAGGTCCGCCTCCGTCTGGCTTCCCGACGAGAGGGCAGCAAGGGCGCCGGTGACCTCGGATAAGTCACGAAGCGAGGCGACGGCGGACTTGGGGTCCCCCGCGAATGCCTTGAGGTCGCCCGCGGTCTGGAGCGTGCCCCTTGCGGCCTGCAGCTGGTTGTTCAGGCTGTCGAGCTCGGCCGCCCAGTTGGCCGCCTCCGCGGGATTGGCGATCACGGTCACAAACGATGTGTCGGCGACGCCGAGGAAGGCATGCGCCGGGCGCGCCTGCGAGCCGGCGAGGAGCGCCGCGGCCACCGCGGCCCTTGCTGATGACGAAAGGCCTTTCATGGGAAAGCGGCCGCCGGGGCCGGCGCCGGGACGAATACGGGTACGGCGACAACCTGGGGTGCGAGGCGGCGGCCGTCGGCCGCAGTCCCGGAGTCCTCCCAGGTGTAGTACTCGGTCCTTCCCGCCGGTGTGCCGGGCCGGGGCGCCTCGAGCGCCTGCTTCGCCCAGTAGAGCTGCTTGATCGCGTCGGCGCTCCCGAGGAGATAGCCCTGGTCGACCAGGCTTCGGCGCGCGCTTTCACTCGTTGTGCCGCACCCTGAAAGGGCGAGGGCCAGGAGGAGGCAGGCGGCGCGGATCATGGGCGGCCGCCTCCCGCCTCGGCCAGCACGCCCTCGTACACGGAGGGGAACCTGCCGAGCGCCTTCATCCGGCGGTCGAACACGGCTCCGGAGGATTCGGCGACGTAGAGCATCGCAGGGTCGACCTCGACCCTCACGGTGCCGCACACGGGAGCCGAGGTCTCCCTCGAGAAATACGTGAAGTACGACGCCTTTCGCGCTCCCGCCTGGTGCTCCACCAGAGGGTGCTGGACGATCGCGCGCTGGGCGGCCGCCGGCAGCCCGATCACCCTCGCGATCCTGCGCACCTGGTCGGCGTTGTTCTGGCGCATCAGGAAGTACTGCTTGCACTGCCCGAGGAGGAGGTCGGTCAGGGCCGGGTCGATGTCGTCGATCTGGGAGGGCTCCTGGAACGCGCCGATGAAGACGCACCGGTATGGACGCGTTGCTCATCTGTCATCATTTCAAAGGAAGGAAGGTAGCAGAGCTCTATGGCCACCTCGTCCTCTCCGATGGTTATGCGCTTCACCAAGAGCTCCACCAACTTGCGCTTTTCTTCCCCATCAAGATTGCCCCATCGGTCGTAGAGGGTATGTGCGTCTGACATCACCTGTTCGGCTGATATATTGTCGATGGAGAGGACGGCGATTTCGGCTTCGGCGCGGGCGATTTCTTCGTCGATTGCTTTCTTGCGGGCATCAAGGGGTTGAAACCAATCCTTGAACTGGTCGGCGGACAGAGCGTTTGAACGGTACAGATCGAAGGCCTTGGCCACTTCCTGTTTCACCTTATCGAGTTCCTTCTTAAGGGTCGAAAGGAGCGTCCGCTTGTCCGTCATCGTCTGACTGGCCGCTCTGACGTACTCAGACACTCTTTCGGGTGCTGCGAGGTAGTTTTTGAGTTCGTCCCGAAAAACCCCGTCGAGGTCGATGATTGGGATTTTGCTCTTGCAGACTGCGCAGACGTATTTGGGCGAGTTCGACGGCACAGCCATTTTTCCTCCGCAACGGCAAAACACGAAGCCAGTAAAGGCGTGAACGGCGCGTTTTGTCGGGCGAATGCCTGTGGTCTTTCGAGCTTCAAAGACCGCATTGCATCTTTCCCACAGTTCATCGGAGACAATCGGCTCAACTCGGTTTATGACCCACTCGTGTTCGGGCTTGAGAGCCCACTTTTTCTTCACGCCCGTACTTCGGGTATAGTTAGTGCGGTGCTCACCTTTGGCTGTCGTATCGGTGATGAGCCGCTTCACGGTCGTATCGGTGAACAGACCGCCGCCTCGCGTGCGGAAGCCGCGCTCGTTGAGAATCTTTGCGGTGGTCTTCTTGCGCTTGTTTTCGGCAAAGAGCTCATACATGAGCTTGCGAACGGGAGCTTCGTCGGGATGAGGCATAACTTTGCCGTCCCTGAACTCGTATCCGTATGAGACGAGGCCGGAGATTGGCTTGCCGAGCTTTGCGCGAATGGCGATTGACGCCTTGATCCGATCGGCGATTTCAGAGCGTTCCCACTCGGCCATAGCCGCGATGATGGTGTAAAAGAGGCGACCTGCGGGAGAGCCGGTGTCGATCGATTCTTGGAGCGAAATCAGGTCTGCGTTGTGCTCGCGGAAAAACTCGGCGAGTTCCAAAAGCTCTTTGGTGTTTCGGGCGAGGCGGGCGAGCTTCGAGAAGATGAGCCCGCTTATGTGCCCGCGCCGAATATCGGCCATCATGCGCTTGGTCTCGGCATGCTCCATGACCGACTTGCCCGATACGCCGGCAAGGTCGTATACCTCGCATGCATCCCAACCTTTGGCCGAGGCATAATGCTCGGCGCGAGCCTTGTGGTGCTCCGGACTATCGCCCTTGGCCTGTTCTTCGGTTGAAACCCGAATCCAAATTCCGACCTTCTTTTTCCCTTCCAAGTTTGGTTTCCCACTCATACGACGGGTTCTCGAAAAAGACGACCGAAAATGCAAGGCAAAATCTCCTTCCTTCGAGGCATCGCTCCGCCCGTTGCCGAATGAATGGCCAAGAGGCGGAATCGTTTAGATTCCGCGCAAACGACGATTGCGGCCCTTTCCCTTCCTAGTTACTCAGCCTTGGTCGCGGGTTCCGTCGGAGGCGGGGCCACAGGTGGCAATGGCGCTTTCTTGGGAGAGGCCTTCTTCCGCGCTTTCTTCTTTGCCGGGGTAGCTTTCGGCGCGCTCTTCTTCGCTCTTGCCTTCCTCGATTTTACGAGGCCGAGTGTCTTCTTGATTCCCTGGACGCTCGGTAGCGATATGCCGACCTTGGCGGCGATCTCTCGACCCGTCTTGCCGGCCTTTGCGAACTTCTTAACCTGGGCTCTCACCGCATCTGTGATGACCGCCCGACGGCGGCGTTTGGCTTTCCTGCCCGGCTTCTTGCTCGTCCCTCTGGATGCTTTGAGAGCGGCAATGAAGGACCTCGTATCATTGAAACCGAACGCGGCAGGCAATCCAGCAAGCTCCTTATGAAGATCGGCGGCTATTGTCTTTTCAAGTTTCGATACGAGCGCTTTGGCTTTAGCTAGTTGAGCAATTTTCTTGGTTAACATTTGTCCTATGTAAATGCGGCGAATCGTCATCTACATCAAGACAGAAACTTTAGTATATTTAGCCAGCAGTATTTTGGACAATCCTCTACTGATCCTTAAGAATGACTTCACCCTTCACCATCCAAGAGAATCCGAATGCTTCAAGGGCGATAGCTTCCAGCCAGAAAACAGGGTTCGAACTCGACCACCTATTCCACAAACCTGTGAGCTTCCCCACAAGGATGATACCGAGTGTACCAAGAATTGTATAACCGCACACGCGATAGATAGAATTTCGCTTACGCTTGTTCTTGGTGAGAGTGGGATGCGACGACTTTGTGAACTGGAATAACGAAAACCACGCAAGGATAAGAAACAGGCCGCTCGCGAAGCTTAGTAAGGCGATCTTGGGATAGGCCGAGAATTACTACTTTGCCAAACCCCGCTTTAAGGCATTTTGCCACATTTCGTACTTCCTGATCGATGGTCGTCGTCACGCTGATTTCGCATGCAATTGATACGCCGTCGCGCTCCAAGACCAGATCGACGCTCCCCGCTCCGTCCAAAATCCGTTTTTCTATCCTCGTCAATTCTATGGAACAATCCGAACAGCCTATTGGCGAGAAGCAACCGATACATCGCACAAGAGAGCGTGTGCCCAGATCTTCTTTCGACAACGAGCTTCTCGCAGATAGGATGGCAAATTGGTTTCCGAACCAAACTAATGAACAACTGTTGAAGGCAATCGTTGCGCTTTCTGAGAGCGACTTTTGGAAACTTCATGCGGACGTCTACAAATTAAATACTTCGGTGAATCTCGAGTTTGGCTCGAAGACGTGTGCCGAACACGGTTGGTTTCCTGATCTTGAATTTCCTGCGGTCTCGATTGGTCAGCTTGGCGAACGTATTAAGGCGGGAGGCGCAGAGGACACGGATCAATATTTCGAAGAATACTACGACCGTCGGAGAATCGAGATTGAAAAAGAGTTAGTCGCCGATTTTCCGCACCGCACCAGATTGCTACGAATGTTTTTCAGGCTCCATGATGACGGGTTGTACGATGCCTCTATTCCTTTAGGGTTAGCCCAGGCTGACGGCATTGCACACGAGGTCTTTGACGGACAGCTATATCGGGTGAAGAGAGGTTCTTCACGGTTGCGCTCCACAATCGACAAGAAAAAGGTGGATTGGATCTGGGAAGCGCTTGCGGCACCTCTCCGTGCGGCATTACCATTAGCCGTTCCTGTCAGGCCAAGTAACAAGATGTTCAATCGAAACACTATCTTGCATGGGACAAATTTAGAATACGGTACCAAAAGGAACAGCCTCAGAACTCTTTCCCTCCTGTCGTATTTGAGGGGAATGGCCACCTACGAGAAAATGGCTCTAAATAGAGCAACGATTGTATGATTCTTGGCCGGAGATATTGAATCTCTAAGTTTCAATAAACGCCGCGTTCTACTGACTTCGTTCCTCGGCGATTGGCTGAGCGCCGGGTATGAGCTTAGCAGGTACTAAGCTGGCGGGGGCAGGTCATTGTGACTAGTATAGAGTTGTTAATAGTTCGGCGTCAGTTCGTAACCTCGGGCTATTCGCAGATCGCGTCGAATCCGATTTGATGCGCAAAACAACCGTCCTTCGCCATCGCCGAGGCCCAGGATCGCCGCTTTCAAAGATACATACGCCATAAGGCCCACTTGCCATCACAAAAGCACCAAATCGCACCCTTACAACAGCCTTGAATAAGAAAGTCTATTCGTGGAAGAGCATGGGCAACGGCCTTGGAGCCAAATACCTCGACTCGAGCGTGATGCGTATCTTGTACTAACCTAAATCCACAAATCTCTGCATCACAAGCAATTGCTCCCTTGCCGCCGTTGATCACTTTCCCGTCAATAAACCTTCCCTCTTTAATCGCAGTAAGATCGTCAATAGAAAGCAACTTGCCTGTTACAGACGTGGCTCGTGCTTCTCCATTCCCAGCAATTTCACATTTTGCGCCTCGATACCTAACGTATTCGTTCTGCCATTGACCCACCCAAGCGTCCAACCTTGGATCCTCAATTGCATCGATTTGAAATCCCTTTAATAAGGCCATTTTGACGTTGGAGGGTTGTTCTTGCCTGCTGCCCTGGCTCTCAAGCTCTTTTCCATCGTCACCTTGAATCCCCAAATTAGCCCATGCGTATGCCGAGTGGACTTCACAACGTAGGCGCTCGCCCCATGTGAAATCGAATTTCGCTTGCGGCCATTGCTCAACGATATCTCCCCCAGCGGCCTTTAATACTTTGCAAAAATATTTACTTGCTGATCTATCGCCATGACCTCCCGGTCGTGAATTAAATATGAGCATGGTAGGTGTTTGTGCAAGAAATGCTAACCGATCATCCGTTTGCTCATCATCAAGTACTGAAGAGGGAAATGCGATGTTATCGATAGGCAGGTTACCCCAATAGGCGTACTGCATACGGGCAATCATTGGATGCAATAGTACTAAGCCAGATATTTTATGCGATTCCGCATAACCGATCGCCGCTATTCCCGATGAGCAGGTTCCTACAAGAACTGCTTTCGGCTCGCCTCCGATCTTTAGCTTTAGGCTATCGAGGCACTCTTCTATTTCGGTGCGACACAATCCCCCGCCGTAATCGACATCAACAATGCCGGGCCATAGTATTGATTCCGAATTAGTGTCCGCCATATCTATGTCGTCTTCCATCTCTCGTAGATTCGCTACTTGCGGAGATTCGAGAAAAGGTCGCACGCTATCCGGGACACTTGGCAATATTACAATCGTTAGGAGTGGACCATTAGACGGCCCACGTAACCAGGTCATGTAGTATTGGACAGTTCCATCCACCTTCGACCGAAACGAAGCCATCTGAAGTCTCGCTGGGCGAAATCCCTTACAAATGCGCTGCCCCAATAGGCTGTTTCGACTCACAATGCTCTGGTAAAGGCTTAATACCACCTTCCTCGCCCACCAGGAATCTCGCATCTCAGGAGTCACTGCGCTTCTTAGCACCTTCAATCGCGTTATCCATGGGATCGCTTCATCGGTAAGTTCGGTACGGCCTATTATTTTCGAACATAACTCATCGATCCTGTCTTGTTGTGCTATTAGTATCGGCTCGATTGCGCCATCCGAGATCCGAAGGAAACCAAGAGATGAACTCATTTCTTGATGTTGCGGCCATTCTATCGTACCGTCGGCACGAACCTTTCCTGATATCGCCGAGTTTCCTGATTCGTCCATAAGGACTGCTCGACTTTCCCCGCCGGGAATGGTATTTTCGACCCGCAAGGCCTCAATCGATGGTACGATCGGACAGTCGACTATATGAAGATTGCGGCTTCGGTACGCGTTCCAGGCGTCGTCAGAACTGGTGAAAAAGTCAGCCTCGAGTAACCATTCCCCTTGGATGTGATCGTCTGGTATTTCTCGCCACGGGCTAGCCTCCTTGCAAACAATCACAATTTTGCGAGTGCCCGCCGGCAGTGACAGCGGAATAATATGCTGACATCGCATGAAATCGCACCTTCCTATAGTCGCAAAGCATACTCTTCCATCGACCCATACCGAAGCTTCGTCGTTGCAACCCAAGTCCATGTATACTTTCTGCGTGGATGGCACGACAATCTCATAGGTGACGGAAAAACGAGAGTTGGTCGGCGCTCTCAGATTTTTTGCACACTCCCATAAATCAACTATTTGGGACGAATCAGACCAGGACATTGCTGATCCAGAAGCGACCGGCATCTTACTTTGGCGCTGTTGTAGGTCCGAAAGTTCCGTTTCGCTCAGAATGCGATGGGTGCGGCCAAGAACCTCAGCACCAATCGCTGGAGCCTCATCGACATCAGGCGGCAGTTCCGAGATATTTACAGATGTGATCGACAACTCAGATTCCCAATCGCTCGCCGGCAGCGTTTGGGAGGAAAAGGCGATGGATGTCATACCACCGAATGAGATTCCTATAGAAAAGTATCGAATTACATCCATTAAAGTGGAGTTTTTCATGGGATCATCAATTGCTGCTCCGCACCAGTCGATAAACGCTGCGTTGCTATGCGCACAGCTGGATTATAGGTTGTAACTGTTTCGATGCCATCCGCTTTCCGAATGACTGTAATTTTAGCTCCGCGGGTTTTTAGCTCGAATGAATATCTATAGTAAGAATCCTCAAAGAGATAGATACCTACTGGCCAACCCCAATCGCGGGCATGGGCGATAGCCTTCCAACTAAGGTACATAAGCTGCTCATGTGGGAAGACGATCTCCGACAATAAACCACATCTATATGAGAATAGAGTAGTTAAGCCTGTTGAATTCACCAGAGTCTCGAGTGCCCCATCATTTCTCCAGCCCAAACTGCAAACACAGTTACCATCCACCATTAGCCGCAACACCCTGCCGCCACTATCACGCTCCAATTCAAAAATGGCAGGACGGTGGTCCCCATTGCACATCAGAACCCGCTGAAGCCTGCGCCCTGTCGCCACGACCGAATAGCATTCTCCAGTCGAAGAATTTATCCCGGTCAGCGAACCTCTATCATAATGCCAACTCGTGCCATCGGGCGACGAGACAGATAACCCACCATTTCTGTCATGCGCCAGGTAGAACCCTCGCATCTTCCCTCCAACATCATATCCAAGATTGTCACGGTCTTCTCGAAACCAAATTTTTTCTCCAATGGGCATCATCCACTCGTAAAGCCCTGGTCTGCTAAGCGCCAGGTAGGAGTCACAACAAGTTATTAGCCAAGAGCTCACCCAGCCTGAGTCGGAGAATACAACGTGATGCACCAACTCCGGGGCGATCCCAAGACTCCGCAGCCGCTCGTCGTAAATTAGAAACTCCCGCACATTTGCGGTACCATCTAGGGAGATATTGCCTAAACCACTCTCACTATGCAATACGGTTGTACTGTTACCTTGAATTGAACAAACGGTGCCGCACTCCACAATATGCAGTATAACAATCAATTTCAGTCCGCTCACTGTGCGGAAGTGTTGCCTTCTATTTTGCTCGGTCTGCATCCAATTACGGCGTTATTGTCGCCAGACGAGCAACCGCCGGCCAGTCATCCTCTAGGTCGGCGTTTCTTTCTTTCAAGACCACGAGATCTATTCCGAACTTTTCAGTCATAAGCCTCCATTTACTAAATACTTCTGCGTCGATAAGCTCTGACAATACAACCAAAGCGCATCGGTCGAGGGATTTTTTCCGCAATTGTAGTTCGGTTCGAAGCGAGGGCGCCTCCGATGGATTCACAACAATCTCCTTCGTTAACGTTAGTCCATCGTCAACGCGCCAGTTGGCTGCCTTGCCGCATAAGACAACACACTGTGTCTCGGCCTTGATGCAATGTTGTTGGGCGCCCGATTGATCCACAATGGCTACAGAGCCATGCCCTTTATACGACATAACCCATTCTCTGATGGGTCGCCCCGGCCACCGTCCGAGGACTGCGTTGTCTATAACAATGACCGTGGGCGGCCGCCATTTTCCTCCGCCAACAATCACGCCGTGTTCCCCTGTTCGCTTTACAGGTACTTCGATCCAGTGTCCTAACAGTCCGCCAGTAAGGTAAATCAATACGGGTAGTAAGATAGCGAACGCAAACGACCACATTGCTATTTGCAATGTAAACCTATCGATTGGCCTATATGTCGAATAGATGTAAATGGAAGCCGCTAAGGGTAACGCCCATAAAAACGTCGCATAGTAGAGATCCGAGAACATATTTAACAGCAGCCAACCATTGATTGTACAAAGGGCCCATAATGATCCAATGGCGTGCTTCTTAAGGAGCCAAAGACACACCACGGTCCTACCAAGTACGAACGCCATAAGATAGCAAATGCCGGCGAATACCACTAGGCCCCGTTCGGACGCAACCGTCAAATAGCTATTAACTAAAGACTCCGTCCACTCATGGTGACCCAGCGGCTCGTACCAATTCGAGTAAATGTTGCCAGAATTACCTGGTCCCCATCCCGAAATAGGATTCTCGTGTATCATCGCAATTCCGCCGGCCCACATTGCTTCGCGATTTTGGACAGCTCTGTCGTTTCTTAGATAGGAAAGCTCCATTCGTTGCAAAAAGCCGCAGGTAACCGTCGATACCAATGCGAATCCAATGCGCCCTATTCCGATAGCCCTCTGCCCCACTATCAGGCCTCGACACCGACCCACAGACTCCCAGGTGACTAGTGCCAGCACCGCGGAAACCAAAGCTCCGCGAGAATATGTCTCCATCAAAAGCAGCCATATCGTACATTCGATAACTAACAATCCCATCCCAAGGAATCCACGCCGCTTAACTCTCGTAAGCCATTCCGAAAGCCAAATGGCAGGTAAAACTAGAGCAAATAAGGCGCCGCATTGATTTGGATTAGCGAACCATAGTTCTAGCCGCCTATGACCGTTAAAGAAGTAATCTGCAGCGAAATCGTAAGACATCACGTCGGTCCTCAGCAGGAGCAAACTAACCGGTATCTTTTCCCACTCCGTTGCCAACAATCCGCGCACAGCGGTCCGCAATGGCGATACAAATACTAAGGGCAACTATTGATGCATTTCTAGCAACTGGCCATTTATCCAATGCCGCGATGTTCCCGAAGCAATGACAATCCGTCGGATCGTGGGTTTTCAGGTAACTGACAATGCTAAAGGCAATGATAAGCAGTATTGAGGAAATCGCAACGATCAGACGAGATCGCTGGGCGACGAGGCAGATGCCCATTGCAAGCTCGAGTGAGATTATTACCTCAGTCACACCTGTATTGCCAAACGCTCTCGTCACCAGTTCCTCCCAGGTGTTTGTATCCGCCGTCATCTTTCCAACCGCAGCAAGAAGCCAGGTAATTCCTAAAGTATAGGCGCAGGAATAAACGATAATCTTGCTAATTCCAACGGATCGCCTTGTTGAATTCTCCATAAATGTGAATTACGAGGACTCGGTCAAATAGACATTTCCATTATAGGCGCCGCAAAATCTCATTAATTGCCTGTTAGTCTCAACATCCTTGTCCTCCGAGATTATTATCACAATCGCCGCGGTCGAAAGAGCCTCAGCCGCGCGCCTTCCGATGTTCCCCTGATCTATCTCATTCTTTGTAAGAATCCGAAAGTGTTTGAAGGGAGGCCGCTTCAAGATCTCCTGATGAATATCAGGAACTATAAACAATGCCCCGTCGAACTCATAAAGTAATGACGCCGTCGCCTTCGTTATGATATGCGCATTCTCTGCGTATTCTCGCGTTACTGCCGCCTTCCTACGATTAAGGTCATCTATCGCCCTGTCGCGCTCGGCTCGGCTTGCCATTGCTGTTACCACGGCGAACAAGCAAGCCACAAAGACGCACGAAAACAATCGTAGCTCGCGGCAACAATCAGCGAAAGTGTATTTTTTCATATAATTAAGTCCCTGACTGCTGTTGTCTTTTGGGGATGCCAGTTGTGGCGACGATATGCTGATCGCACAGCAACTGTTGCGTCGAGCGAATCTATTCCCTTTGAAATCGCTTTGCCATTCGCAATGCGCGCAATGCGCTCACATTCGTCGGATCAAGCCGTAGAGCTTCTTCAAAGGAATTTGTGGCGTGCCGATAATCCCCAATAGACATATAGATATTTCCCATTTTCTCCCATGCTGGACCAATACCTGAGTTCAATCTTAAACCCGCTTGGAGCTCGTCGATTGCCTCTTCTAATTGATCTGGATTATCACTCAGAGCACACCCCAAGTTAATATGTGCCTCTGCAAAGCTCGGGTCAAGTTGCAATGCCCTCTTGTATTCGAAGATTGCGTGCTGCACCTGCTTCGGGATCTGCAGAAGCAAATTCGCATAATCGAAATGTGCAGCCACATTGGCCGGATCTATAGCGAGCGACCTTCGGTATTCCTCCATTGCCGAGAGTCTGTCGTTCGGGTCCGAAGATAGAAGAATTGCTAGATTGTTATGAGCTATTGCTAAGCCAGGATTCATTTTGAGTGCCATACGATAGTGCGCAATGGCGGCGCGTCTATACTTCGGATCGTCGGATAGGGCGTTGGCTAAGTTATAATGAACGTCCTCCTGCCAAGGAAACAGCCTAAGCGACTCTTCATATTCGCGAATCGCAGCGGAGCGACCATTCGGAAACACCATCAAGGCTCTACCTAGATTCCCATGTGTTATAAAAGAGTCCGGCCTCAACTCTGTAGCGATTCTGAATTCATACGCAGCCTTCGAGATCTGCCCAGGAATTTTAGAATACTCGTTTCCAAGATTATTATGAGCCATCCAAGACTCGCAACATGCTCCGGTTGCATCGGAAAATAGGGCGATGTCGTTCCGAAAAATCTTTGAGTGCTGCCAGCTCAGGACGGTCAATCCCGCCAGCATTATCCCAACTAGGCACTTCATAATGTCTCGGATCAGAGCCACCGAACTGTTCACTGCATATACAATGGTCGATGCAAATAGACCAATAGGACACAAATCGGCAACATATTGCCAATGGTCCCAGGTTTGTGAATATAAAGATCCATAAAGATTGATGAATCCCAATGCCGGCGAAAGGCAAAGAATGAAAAGCACGGCTATCACCCCGATTGCAGGGAAACGGGTTCGAAGCCGCCAGCAGAGTAGTCCAAAAAACAACAATATCACCATCGGAATACATGCATTCCATTTAGACCCGGTCACATCCCAGTTAGAATAGATGAAATGTAGATTCACCGGCCATATTAGACGCCATAAATAGTCGAGAATGGATCTGGAGGCGATGAGCGCACGCGACCAGAAGGGCAAATTGAAGTCCTCGCCTTCAGCGCCCACAAAATCGTGTTCAACCCAAGTGCTCAATGCCGCGCCCATGCCGGACAGCAATATAAATGGCAGCAGCGGCTTTATATTCCGAAACATCAATCTCCTTCCTCCAATCCACCATAAAAGCAAAAGCAGACACAATGGGAATATCGCTATCGCTGTTTTGCTTCCAAGCGCAATGATGAGCAATAGGAGGGACAACCAATAATGTTTGTATGACCGATGTACCGTGAAAAGGAGATATTCGCACCCCGATAGGAGAACCATAAGCAATGAAAGTGTATTCTTCTCCTCGGTGATCCACGCAACAGTTTGAACATTTACCGGGTGAACCGCAAAAATCGCGGCTGCTAGGCAAGCAATGGCTATATGAAGGTCGCTGTTACTCCTATGACTTTCAAGCGGTGCGGAATTACCGCGGCCGTACATCTGAGAGATGCTCAGGACGAGCAAAATGAAGCAGCCGTATGCAATTGCGCTGAAGACATGGAGTAGAAGGTTCGTCAGACGATACGGAAACGGATTCAAACCATAAAGATGATATTCGACCCAAAAAAAACTATGCAGCACCGGGTAATATTGCTCTGTGGCACCGAGGTGTGTCCATATTTGTGAGACACCGTCAAATCCTCTCAACGTAGGGGCGGTAACATATGCATTATCATTCCAGATGAATCCGCCTGACAGCGATGGATAGAATGCAAGAAACGACAGCGCAGCTATCAATAGGCAACCCATAAGAAAGGGACGCCGAATGAAACCGCCTAATTTTATATCACTATCGCTTAGAGGGACAATCCGCATGCAACGTTACACAAGAAAACTTCCTTAGCGTTTGCCATGACCGATCATGGTCATTGCCGACGAAATCCAAGGCTATACTGGCGCGCCGCGAGACCACGGTGCGCAGGGAGTTTACGATGCCGATTTATTGCGGCGAATGCACCATCGCCACTCGGCCGCTCTTCCTGTAGAAATCGCAATACTTATCTAGGGGGAACTTCTACTGGATCTCCGATTTGTACAGTTCCTTGCGGGGCAGTGGCATCTCCGATATATTGTTGCTCATAGGCTTCGTTATAATTGGAATTCACATTATAAACGCTGCCACTTACTTGGCTGCCCCAAGTGATATTCTTGATTACCGGATTCCCTCCATTTACACCTGTTGCGCCAGGTAATGGCGTTTGATTGGCGAATGGAATCCCATTCATGCACTGTGTGTACGAGGAGTTGGCCGCGTTTTGGCAATTTGTAAACCATCCCGCCACCTGCTTTGTTGAGTTATTAATTGCGGCACAATAGCCAAGATCAGAATTCTTGAGGTTACCACAAATTGCTGCCTGGCTTTGCGCATGTACCGAAGGCGTTGCTATAAGAAGCAAACCGATTACTGATGTCGCTATGTATTTCATGGGTGTTTGTTTGCGATACGGGTTTCTATCCGAATGAAATGGTCAAAGGTTTTCATTTTCCCTTCGCGTATAAGTACGCCTCAGATCTATCTAAGTCGTCGGTCGGCGTAATGATCTTGTTGGGCGGCAGTTCAAAGTCTGCCTCATCGATCGGAACATCTATTGCGAAAGTTTGAGAAAATGACATTGAAGGTGAAATTGATACGGAGGAGATCATCCTTCCGCTTGCCGAGTCGACAACTACCTGAGTCATTGTGTTGGGATCCGTCCGGCTAGCTTCTAGAATGGCAGTGACTTGCTGGCCATTGTTGTTATCATTGGTAATCGAATAAAAATATTCGGATAAGCTAGGAGTTGCCACGGCAGAGTGCTTCTTAAAGTCCCCATGTAACGATAGCGTTGTTTCTGTGCCTTGTCCCGTTTTAGAAAGAAACGCCACATCTTGCTGTCCCGGCATATCTGACATGTTCCAATTGCCATTTTCATCAGTCATTTCGACAATGCTTCGTCCGGGTATCAAATCCTGTGTATTCCCGTCATAGTTTTGCGTTCGGCAGATGAATAAGTCGCCGCGTTTTGGAGATCTCAAGTGCTCTAGATCATATATCGCATAATTTCCATTAGAATATTCAGTTGTCATCGTCATGCGATACGTTCTTGCGTTGACAACGGAGGCATACGCGGCCGCAAGATATTTTTCAGCGGCAACTGCAATCGCAGCCTGGTCTTCAGCTTTCTGCGGAGGAATTGTGCCGAACAAATGTATCATGGGCTTACCCGAATCGTTTTTCTTGGAACGGGGTATCGATTCGGTTTTGCGAAGTCCGGATTCATCCTTGTAATTATGGACCGGACGGTTGTGCCAAATGGTAGCAATGGCACAGACAATTGCTAGCACGACTATAGCCGTGGTCGATCTCGGCTTCATTAAGATGAAGCACTCTAGGAAGGCATTCCAAGGGCATTCAATTATCGAAACTACGTATTTTTACGTGGTTTTTCTTCAAATGCGCCGACTCTAATGGATCAGATCGTAATTCATATTCGGCTCTGTCCTGCAATATCCACACTTTGAGGAGTGTTCTAAGTATGTGGATTACAATGAATATGCCGTCTCATATTTAGCCGACAGCTTTCTTTTCCTACGCGAATATTCGCGCCTTCCAAAATCCCTCCATCTCCATGTTAAGGCCAAGCATTTGCACCTGGTCTTCGAAATCTCGAAGGGCAGATTGATAAGCTGCAAGCGAGAGATGTGGCATGCTCTATGATGTAGGTGGGAACCGCCAAACCGTCCACGGAAACCTCCAATAGAGTCCCGCTCAGCGTTCTCATCCGTGCGGTCGGCAACCACGTGGATATGGCGAGAGTGCGCAGTTCCTTACATTGTGTTATGTCAGCTACCACCTGAAATTCAGTCTCTTAATTCTTCTGGGATTCCCAACTTATTCGACGATGTTTGCTGCGGGGCATTACCTGGGCGCAAGTTGCCTCACGGTATAGATTTCCGAAATGCCACCGTCATCCGCATGCGAATACCTTGCTTTACGCGCTCTACGTCAAAAAACGTATTCTTACGTCTTTGCCATTCGTCGGGTTGCTACAAAGTCCGCCAAGCAAGGTTTTTCGATCGTACCGACATCAATAGCGAGTATCACGCCGAATGGGATGCTAGAGTCGTTCCTTAGCTCCGTCGCAACGACACTGGCATCATAAAGCCCGACGCGGTTCCTCCCTATATGACCGGATCCATATCATTCCTGGCGTCACTTCTGTTCAACGACGACCCTATATATGAAACCTCATGAATATTCATGCGTTATCATTACGCCCACCATTGGCCGCGCTTCACTCGCAAGATGCATGGCAAGCGTTTCCCAACAGACCTATAAACATATAACGCATCTAATTATTATAGATGGAGCCGACCGAGAAGCGGCAGTTCGCGACTGTATTTCTTCTATGCCGCATATGCAACGCAATATTAAGCTAGTTACGCTTCCCGACGAAACAGGATGCGGGATGTACAATGGCTACCGCATTTGCGCTGGCTTTTCTTACCTGGTTAACGAGGATATTGTTTTTTTTCTCGATGACGACAATTGGTTCGATCCTCAACATGTCGATCGTTGCCTTTCCGCACTAGACCGCCATGAGACCGAATGGGCTTATTCTCTCCGCCGCATTTGCTATAATGACGGCACATTCATGATTGATGATGACAGTGACAGCCTTGGATTTTGGCGCCGCGATGCAGCATACCAAGGCCCATCAAATAAATTGCGCCACGACTTCGCTCTTTTTTATTCAATTTATCCGTTCCTTATCGACACCAATTGTTTTGCATTCCGGCGCGAACTCCTTGTTCGCACGTCTTTCCACTTATTAGACGGTGATTGCGCATTTACATCGCATCTTGTAAAAAGTGCTGCCGGCGCCTGTACAGGAAGCCGCACGGTGAACTATCGAGTAAGAAAGCAGCTTGAACGCCAGCTATTCACTTATTTTAGACGTGGTCGTGTGAGCATGATGAAGCGATATAACGGTGCTCTACCCTGGACTCATAGCCAAAGACTTGAGCCTATCGCACTTCAGCAGACAACTCTTCCTGTCCACCATGCCAGTCTGTCTGAGGCCCAGAGGCGGATTAGGCTGGGATCGCCATCCATTTTCTCACATCCAGATCGGAGAAAGCCTCCGGAACCAGTATAGAACCTCTGTTTGAGGCTCCTACCGCATTCACAGATAGACAGCTCGCACGTCTCACGATGATACAACTTCGCTGCGAAAATGCCGGCTTAGGAAACCGGCTCAGAGCCCTAATCGGTTCCTATGCATTGGCGAAGCTATTGAATATTCCTCTACTCCTCTCTTGGCGAAGGGATTCAAGTTGTGATCTTGCTGCAGGCGACATCCTCGCGCCGTTTCCCCCTGACATCGTTCCCCAGGATGCGCCTGATGCTGAATTCAAAGAGTCAATTGGTTTCGCAATTACAGATATGGATTGGCCCGATGATATCTGGTCGATTTATGGAAGACCTTATACAAGTTGGCGAAGATACGTAGAAATGCTACGTATAATAATTGGTGTCTTTCGCGCTCCTGAGCCGATAGCCTCGCATATCAATCGTGCCCGCTCTTCTCTTAGTGCATCGCGTTTGATCGGTTTTCACATCCGAAACACCGATAACCTCACGACATATTCCCACTGGAAGCTCCATGCTCGCGGTAAATTCGAAGAGGACAAGAAAACGGACGTCGTAGGGTTTTCTCGGTATCTCACTCGGATGCCGCTAGGGACCCAATGCTTTTTGGCAACTGATGACTTCAACGTGGAGAGTAGTTTCAAGAGAGCCTACCCTTCACAGATTGTTACATTACCCAAGCTGTATCGCGAACCGTCAAAATGCGGTGAAAGAACTACCTCTACGCATTCATCCGTTCTTGACTTCTATATGTTAGCCCATTGCGACGAGGTCGTCGGCACCTATTATAGTAGTTTCGGACGTATGAGCGCGATACTGGGTGGGATCAAATATTCGGAAGTTCAGTCCGTCGATACCATTTTCGACCCGGTGATTCCCAGTCGCTGTGGCCTCCTAAGGAATTCGGACATAGGTAGCCCTCGCTATTCGACACCAGACAGGCGGCGTTAGCTCGCACTAAATCAGCTCAGTTCGTGCCTTGCTATGTCGCACTATAAAGGAGTGCCCATGCCAACCCCAAGATAGAAATGGCTCAAACTCCAGGTGGACAGCAACCTCGCGAAACTCCCTGAATGCTCGTTGTTGACCCTTGTTTGGGGCCGATCTGTAACAATGCCAATCGTCGAAGGCCAAAAGGGCTCCTTCCGCAAACGCATGCGAAAGAAATGCTAAGACGGGAACCGTCGAAGAATAGTAATCACAATCAATGAAGGCGAACGCCGTCGACTCTATACCATGGGTTGCTGGAGAGGATCCCTGAAGGGTAGCATCGAAGAATCCCTCTATTATACGATACTCCTCGTTCTTGACCCCTGTCGTGGCCATAATGGCCCGAAATTCGTCTGCCGAAACTGCCATGGATCCTTTCTCCCAGCCAGGATGAATATCGTCTTCAGTAGGTTGTGGAAGACCACGAAAGGAATCGAATGCCCAAAGACGCGGCCTATTGTAAAACATAGACCGATATTTGGCGGCTAGCCTAAAAGAAATTACTTGGGCTCCGCATCCGAATTCCAGGTAGTCTCCTGCGATCTCATTTGCCCGCAGATAATCAAAAGCATTGAAAAAGAAGTCGTCCAATATCTCTATGTGACGTTCCTCCTTTTGTAAATGCCGGTGCATGTTGGCTGGAGCCAATCGGAGTGAATTAGGAATTCGTTGCATTTGGATTTATTGCAATCGATCACGACCTTTGCTGATCAGAGCTCGTCGTCTCATGTTCACGCAAAAAACCACAGGCTCTCAAGAATAACATTGCCGACGACTGAAACAGTGAAGACTATTAAGTACCCGATCCTAATATAGCGTGTTATCATTTGCCAGCTTTATGAATAGGCTATCTCCGGAGGTGTCACTTTACGATTCAGGTTGCGACTGAGCTCCGCAAGCTGTTGTAGATTCATATATCGCCCCGCTGCTGCGCACTTATTAGCATAATATAACCATAATGACTTGTATCTTAATCGCGGGGTTATCACCCATTTTAGGTTCAAGCTACATATCATACGCATTATCTCAATAGCTTTCAATGAATGCCGCCTCTTAGTCTCATAGCCAGCCCAGTGAATCAAGAAGATTGGACGCTCAAATGGCCGAAACCTCCGCCAACCCCTCAAACGCGGGTTACATGGAACTCCAACATAATAGAGGTTGCCTTTCCACGACAAGCCTCCTGGGTAACCAGCCCAGAATTCAAACGCAACTTTTGTATCACCTTTCTTCGATAATGTCGATAGAGATGTATAAGGCTTACCAGATGTAACCGCTAGGAAGTTCATAAAGGCCTGATCTGATGAACCAAGGTCCATGTGGATAGATATTTGGGCGCCTAACATTGCTGCCTTGAAGATCTGTTCGCGAGTAAAGGAGGACCTAGATGAGGCGAAGAAACCCGCATTTGCAGAAAACTCGATCTGCTCCGGTGTGAGGACGTCGGCGCCATAAATACTCTCTTTCCATACATATTGTCTGTTGTTGGGATTGGGAGCGTGGGTAAATATGAAATCATACTCTCGGACCAGCGAATAAATCCAATCTATGTTCTGTGTAACGACAGTGTCCGTATCGACATAAATGAAACGTTCATACGGACCACTCCAGCACGCCAATTTCCGATATAATCCCCTTGTATCTTCATGAAACATTCTCGATATTGTGTCGCACTCTTCTAACACCTCGTTCTGCGAAAAGATCGAATATCCATAATGGGACTGAAGTTCTCTTAGCAGGCACGTGTTGTCGTCGAATGGAATAAGACAGATATCTAGAGTTGGATTATGTGTGCGAAGACTGTTTAAGAATGCGACCACCCAATAGGCGACGGAGTCGTTAGCAAGGAAGAAGAGACCAACCGAATTCGTTGGTTTATTCATAGGATCTCGATGTGTGCGACGCAGTGAATCTGGCCAACAGTGCTCTGATTACAAGCTTTGGCCGCTAATACAAGAACCAGCGAGGCTTCTTTCTCCACTAGAGTTAACATTGAGATTCGCAGGACGCTACGTTGAACGCTACAAGCGCCTCGGAACTTGAGTGAACCGGTTGTCGAACCATCTTTGCAATCGACGGGGATGTTACGAATTCGGTGCTGCCGATTGTCAGCGACTGCCTCTGCCGTGTTTTGTGTTTTCCCATGCCTCAGGTAGATCGAAGTAGTACCTTGCGTCATCACTTTTGCTCAACTGGCATCCATTCCGTGAATTTGCGGAAAAAACATCCTCTTCGTCCTCGGCCAATCGGCTAAGTACTGCTTTTCACATCTACAACCTTCTCCGCATTCCCGCTTTTTTATCGGAACATTCATTCGTCCTTCTGTCATAGCGAGCTGAAGTGCGCCATACGCCATACTCCAAAGATCTATTCCACCAGATTCCAACTTCGGATCGTCCAGAATAATTTCGACCAAAGCGTTTCTTATCGGAAGTTCTCCGCCGACATGTCTGAACACAAGCATTTGGCCGAAATCACCATAAGAGAATTCTTTCCTCAATTCGTCTGTCGATTTGAACCATCGTTCAGCAGATGTCTTTCGCCAGTACAAAGGGTTAGTCTTGGTAACCCAAAGTCTACCTATGTAGCTCGCCTCAATCTTCTCAATATCGAGTACTAGAAGGACGGGCCCATAGACATTAACACGACTTGCTCGTTGATGAATATCGACCGAGTCCGAAAATACATCGTACCACAGCCCAAGGTATTGATCGTCGTCATCCGAATCCTGCGGAGTCTGATACAACTTATACCGTTCAGCGGTGCCTCGTGACAAAAGGGCACCTCTGCGAAGGAATTGACATGCAGTAATCACGCTATTCGCATGGTGGAGATGCGTTACGCCTCCAGCCTTCAAAATCCCAATTGTCTTTAGCGGTGGGAGGTCCACAACTTAATCTCCATTTGTACCACCACGGTCGGTGTAAGCGGTACATTAGCCGGCGCCATGACCGGTCTCTTGAAAGCGTGTTCAATGCGCATATTCAATCTCGAATGCCATTAATAGCGAATCTCCGACTCTACCGAAATCAGGGATTTTACATGCTTTTATGTGGTCGCCTGATTCATGAGCACCTTCCTGCCCGAACTTGAAATGGTACTCTTCAGGTAGAAGGATGCCGTTAGGAACGATTGGCTTCAAGTGACCGACCTACAGGTGCAGCCGCCTTCAGGTATCCCGAGTCGATCAGTAGTCGTTTCAATCAGTGTTCCATCGGATGCTTCCGTTAAGCCCGGTTTGAGAGAAACTGGGTAGTTGATCTTCCGCATTCTGTCCTTACGTTTGTCGTCAATTCCATATGATCCGATTGACCGCACCCTTTCGACGACAGGCAGGAGAATTGTCGCTCACCGCAATTCAGGAACAATCGCACGAGCACGCGGGAAGCGGTCGTCATATCAACGAGTGGAAGACGGAGGAGAATCCATCGTGGCGGGTTTTGAATGGCCCTGCGAAAGAGGCTTTGGATTTTGTGCAAGATGACAGCATAGATTGCACCATTACTTCGCCGCCATACTTTTGGCTCCGGGATTACAAGGTGCCAGGTCAAATCGGTCTCGAGGACAGTGTTGAAGCGTACGTTGTCGCCATTAAAGAAGTCATGGAGAAGGTCCGACAGAAATTGAAGCCGGAAGGTGTGCTGTTCTTGAATCTTGGCGATACATACTATTCGGGAAAGGGAGAGCCACATGGGAATGACAAGAAGAGTTCTAAGCGCAGATTCGGACTCCGCGCAGTCGATAAGAGCGGCGGACTTGGTATTGGGCTCCAACGAAAATCGATAATTGGTATTCCATGGCGCGTGGCCTTGGCAATGTGCCTGGATAATTGGGTACTAAGATCGCCAATAATATGGCATCGGGAAAACTGTCTGACGGAGCCAACCGCGAGGGACAGACCGAGTCGTAGCTACGAATTTCTCTTCATGTTCGTAAAGTCACGAAAATATTATTTCAAAAAGGATAACCTGCCGAACGACAATTGGGCAGAAGATGTATGGAATATTGCTCCCCGCCCGAAGACGAATGGATCTCTTGATACGGCTCCGTTCCCTGATGAATTAGTAGAGCGCTGCCTTACAGTCGGCTGCAAGCCGAGTGGAACGGTTCTCGATCCCTTTTGTGGGAGCGGAACTACATTGCGGGTAGCGCGCAAAAGTGGACACCCGTCAATCGGTATCGACCTAAACAGGGATTTTTGCGAATATGCAGTTCAAAGCCTATCGAGATAATCGATGTCAAAATACCTTTCACTACGACAAATTCGCGAATCGATTGATCGCCTGAAAGTCTTTCATGTCTTTTTTGACACCACATTTCTTGTACTTAAGCGTAACGAAGCGCCTGTCGGTGATACTCTTCATATCGCCCTTGATGCCGAAAACCGAGAGCATCTTCGTAAATATTTTCGCCTGCATCCAAAGTCGGACTATTTCTTTACGCCATTCCAGATCAAAATTAATGAGGGCCGCTGGCGTGGACCAAAATATGCCTCAACCTCACTTCAGGCAATCAATACCCAGGCTTTTGGTGGCGCATTAATTCATCAAGCCAAAGATAGAAATTGGGGATGGTCGCCCAATTACCTTCGATTTCTAGAATCGAAGCTGCCCGGAGGTGAAAAGCTTCCACTGCTGCATTTGTCTATCTGGATGTTTCGCGAGGAAGCCTGGCCAGATAGCTTTTCACGCAAGGATGTGATCGGTCGATTTATTCGACACTTTCACATAAGTAAGGATGAAATTGGGGCGCTGTTTGATCTAGCATTAGATTCTGCTTTGTCCGAATCGGATGCTTTTCAGGAGGTTCCGGTGAAGTGGGACAAGATTATCGAAGACTTCGATGTTCCTCCCGATGTTCCTGCGGAAGAAAGCGCCATTTTGCGTTATCTTGAGTTTTTCAGGACTGGGCCCGCCTAAGCGATTAGAGTTTTGCCCAGGTTCGAGGTTAAACGTTGTTACTGGCGATAATGGCTTAGGTAAAACCTTCCTACTCGACATAGTCTGGTGGGCTTTAACTCAGGAATGGGCGGAGCGGGAGATCGTTCCATTAGAACCCGCTGCAACGCCTCCGATCATCAAATTCTCGGTTGCAAGCAGCACAGAGCAAAAGCCACGGACGGCAGAATTCGATTCGAGATTGTTTCGATGGAAAGTTCCTCCTCCGTCCGCGATTTCCGGCTTGGTGGTATATGGCCGGGTCGATGGATCGTTTGCTGTGTGGGATCCTGCAAATCCGACTCTTTCTGGCCGCGGTTCGCCTAACCAACCTCGCTTTGTTAGCCTTACACGCGAAGATATTTGGAATGGTGATAAGAGCAGAATTGAAGGCCTGCTCCGAGACTGGGTTCGCTGGCAAAGTCGTCCCCATGAGTTTGCAGCTTGGGCCACTTTTGAAAAGGTCCTTCAACGGACAATGCCGCCTGACCTTGGAGAGCTTTCTGTCGGAAAGCCAAAGCGAATTCACGGATGGAGTATCGAAATTCCTACCTTGGTTCATTTGTACGGAACGATTCCGATCGTTTATGAGTCGGCCGGTATTCGGCGAATCCTAGCTCTTGCCTATTTGATAGTCTGGGCGTGGGAAGAACATAAAATTCAAGCCAAGGCAGCTGGACGAAAAGAAGAACGTCAGATGGTTATAATGCTTGATGAAGCCGAGGCACATTTGCATCCACGCTGGCAACGGGTACTGTTACGGGCGCTTCTAGGCATTGCCACTGACCTCCACGAGGAGTTGTCCATCCAATATTTCGTAGCATCGCATTCTCCATTGGTCTTGGCCTCAGCTGAGGCCCATTGGAACGAGGATACTGATCGCCTATTTCACTTGCAAATGAATGCAAGTGGCAAAGTGCAGTTTGCCCGTATTCCTTTCGAGATTCACGGGTCTGCGGATTCGTGGCTCAAGTCGACATCATTTGACGGCCTTCATCCAGGTTCAGAGGAAACCGAACGGGTGTTGCGCAGAGCTAAAATATTGCTAGAAAAGCGAGAGCCGAAGAAATCTGAAATACAGGCCCTGTCAGACGAATTGTCGGAATATTTGGCTTCCGATGATCCTTTCTGGATGCGCTGGGTCGCATTTGCAGAGCAAAACGGCGCAAGCGTATGATCCGGGTTGGGCTGCCGGTTGCTCCCGGAAATTATCGAACCGATGTTCTCGACCCAGGTACTGCATTCTTGAGAATCGTTCCTCGTCCAAAGGGAGACGATTGGAGAGGTCGAAACTATTGGAGCGCAATTCATGATTATCTGCATAATGAATTGTCTGGAATCTGTGCTTATTGCGCCTCATTTACTCCAAGAAGGAAATCAATTGGTATGGTCGACAACTCTTCGGTAGATCATTATATTCCTAAGAGCCTATTCCCACACACGCAGGCATATGACTGGAATAATTTCCGACTGGCTCGTGCTGCATTAAATCACCGCAAAGGTGATTTTCGTGATGTGATGGATCCCTGCGCAGTTACTAACGGCTGGTTCCGATTGAATTTTACCACGTTTGCCATCGAACCAGACGCTAGCCTCTCGGAACCATTAAGGAAAAAAGTCGCCGACACGGTTATTCGACTCCAACTAAATCTCGATGATGATTACGTAAACGAGAGGGCAAGAGCGGTGTATAGATATTCGGATGGTAAACTTTCATTCGGCCAACTCTCGCGTCTCTATCCGTTCATCGCTAGCGAAATGACGGCCCGTAACTTCGATTCTATACTTCTGCCCACATTTAGAGGCCACTTAAGCAATCCGAGGTTGCGTGCGGCACTCATCCGTCAGGGCTGGACCTAAGATTTATATTCGAAGAATGGCCTCCATTCTCTGAGACTTGCTCTCGAGATTAGCAAACTGTTACTTTGGCGTTAAGAGCGTTCTCTACGTTCATTGCTGCAGGCTGCTGGCCCATTCACCCGATCAACAGGGATGTTACGATTTCGGCTCCGCCGGCTTTTGCTGCTGCCCGTGCCGTGTTTTCCTATTGTACAGTCGGGTCAAGGTAGTACCGCTGCGCGGTCTCCACCTCGCTCCTCTCCGCTTCCCCCTCGTTGGTCTTCGACCTGCCTCGGCGCTCCGATACGCTGTGACTCCGCCTGTGGAAAAACGGCATCAATCGGGCATGCCGCCAATGATACCTTCGCATTCCGCGAAGAAGGATGGCATCCCGAGCGATTCCATCAATGCGCATCTATGAAGCCAAGCTCTCATACCAACTCGTCCAAGAGGGTCCCATCGTTCCCGTCTCGAGTGCCTACCGGGTCGTCGAATACATGCGCGGTGCTTTCGACGAAATCCCCCTTGCTGAATCCTTCTACGTCATCGTTCTCAACCGCAAAAACCGACCCCTTGGACGCCACCGCATTTCGGTGGGTACGGCGACGGCTGCTCTGGCCCATCCCCGCGAGGTCTTCAGAATCGCGGTGCTCGCAAGCGGTTCTTCGATAATTTGCGTCCACAACCACCCGAGCGGCGACCCGTCGCCAAGTTCCGCCGACATCCAGTTGACCCGCCAATTGCGGGAAGCAGGCCATGCCCTCGACATACCCGTTCTCGACCATGTCATTATCGGGAGCGTGATCGATGACCCGCTCAGTCGGGGGTACTACAGCTTCCGGGACGCCGGGCTATTGTAGCCCGGCCGCGCCCAACGCGCCTGCGTCACTCCTTTGGTTGGCCGCGGCTAGGTTTGGCACTTTGGATCGGCACAAGATCGGCCCAGGAGCAGCCCAAGGCTTCTTGGATGCGGATCATGGTCGTCGTCAGGGTGTTCGTTTTTCCTCTTTCGATCTTTTGAATGACACGCGGATGTAGGTCGGAGAGCTCCGCCAGGCCTTCTTGCGTTAGGCCCCCGCATCTTCCTGATACGGGAGACATTCTCGCCAAGGCGAACAAGTAGGGCGCGATGCTCGCGCGAAAGGGGCTGACGGGCCACGCCATATCATGGGGTGTTTTGCGTTTGACGACCACGCCATGACATGGTGTCCTATCGGCGCACAGATCCCCTTCCAGCAATCATTAAATCGATGAAATACGCCACGAGAGCCCTTGCCCTCTGCTTTCTTGCCGGCCTTGCCGGCTGTTCGTCCATTAACAACGAGTCAGGCGTCCAAATGAGCCAGGACAAGGTCGCCCTGATAAAGAAAGGTGTCAGCACCCGCGCCGATGTCGAAACCCTCCTGGGGCCTCCAATGCATGTCGCGATGATGCCCGACGGTAAGCGGATACTCTCATACACCTATACCTCGACCAAAGTCGAAGGGCATGCAACCGCTGCGTCGTACATCCCCTACGTTGGCCTGTTTGCCGGCGGCGCAAAGGGCGAGGGCCAGACCCGCGTTCAATCTCTGCAAGTGATGCTCAATGCCCAGGGCGTCGTCGACGATTATGAGTTTTCCGACAATACCAGAAACACGACCACGACCTCCGGTGGGTTATTCGGACTGTCCAGCCAGTCGAGTACCACCACAACCCAGCCGACGGATAGCAAATAACGCGGAGATGAGCATTTTCGTGAGACGACTTGGGCCGGACCCTCACACCAATGGCGCGCAAACCGTCGCCCTCCAGGGATGTCCCGATATTTTTGAACTCGAATCCGGCGACTTCGCCATAATCGGATCCGACATTACAGACCTTACTGCACGGCAACTGCCGGCAACCGCAAGCTGTGGCCCGGATGAAAGAATTGTCCGGATTCCTCGAAAGACGCTAGTCCTCGCCAAACCGGACATTCCAGAGATGTAGCATCCGTTGCCGTCGTTCGGTTGCTCCGGTATAATTCGGGGCAATGGGCGTTTCAGATTGGTTCGCAAGCAATTGGTTCGATCTTCTTCAGACCGTCGGAATTGTCGGAGGCCTTTTGTTTACCGCCTACGCAATTCGGCGCAATGAAAAGGCGCTCAGGATCAGCAATCTACTGGCCGTCAAACAAGCGCATCAGGAGATCTGGAGCAAACTCTATGAACGGCCGGAACTGTCGAGAATACTCAACGCGGTGACAGATCTGAACCTGGAGCCTGTTTCAATAGCCGAAGTCTTATTCGTCAATTCATTGATTCTGCATCTTGGTGCGGTGTTCCAAGCGATCGAAGATGACACGCTTACCCCCATGGAGGGATTGAGAACTGACATTAGAAACTTTTTTTCGCTCCCTATCCCCAAATTCGTATGGCAACGAAACCGGCAGTTTCAAAACACGGATTTCGTTGAGTTTGTCGAAACATGCTAGCGGGAGCCTAGAAGTCTTTCATTTCTCTCCTTCGCCAAGTTCGGCTTCGCCGAGTCATGCAGCTACATACACGCGGCGTGCCGCATATCTGTGACAGCGCTATGGAGGAATGCAACCAATCTTACGATCATCACCTATCTTTTGGTGCCCGGAATACCTACGCCGGGAGCAGCAGCCTGAGGCGATACGCGTTCATCGATGGCACTCATGGCATCCTCCAACTGCTGCTCGGATAATCCTAACGGCGAAATACCTGACGCCGCAACCCACGTATTATCCACTATTGCGTACACCTCGTCTACATACTGTTCAAAGAATTCGTTGGTCATCGTAAATTGAGTGCCCCATGATACAAGATTGTATCCAGTCTCATCAAAACCCGCAATAATCACCGTATGCCCGACGCTACCAGAAAGCCCTGCTGGGGCCCAAACGCTGCTTGGCTCCTTAACTTTATCTCCGTTCATCAACCAACTCAATGGCACGCGAAATCCTACGTACACCAGCCCGCATTCGTAAATACTCTGTCGGACATCATGCGCGTTCGTTGGATCGACTTCGAAATACGCCTTGATCGTAAGGACGGGCGTCGCATCGGTTCCCA